>VOFH01000087.1_pt1 | contig 148000 bp, 173 predicted proteins | sample 5384091 | NCBI WGS metagenome assembly VOFH01 (sample SAMN12384727, study PRJNA508395) | human gut metagenome | isolation source: healthy gut G | host: Homo sapiens
AGCTCAGGAAATGGCTTGCTGCGTATAAAGAATTCGGAGATGAAGGATTAAAACGTTCTCGAAAAAAGAGAACTACTCTTTCAAAAAAGAAGCTTTCTGTTGTAGAATTATATTTATCAAGTGAAATCTCATATCAAGATTTGGCTCTACAAGAAGGAATTACTAATCCGTCAATGATTGTCAATTGGGTTAATCGCTTTCGAGTGGCGGGTCCTGATGCGCTGAGACCACGTAAAAAAGGACGAAAGAAAACATTGAACACATCTGATGACAATACACAAAACAAACTCGTTGAAGAATCTTCTGTTGATACAAGTGCAGAGCATGTAAAAGAACTAGAAGAAGAACTTCTTAAATTAAGAATAGAGAATGTTTTTTTAAAAGAACTGAGGAGACTGCGCTTAGAGGACGACGCCAAAATGAGAGAACGGCTCGAATCATCAATAGTCTCCGAAGACAATTCAAGTTAAAAGACCTTCTCTCATATACTGGAATGCCAAAAGCAACATATATGTATTGGCAAAAGCGTTTTGACAGAGGAAATCCAGATCAGGAAATTGAGGAAAAAGTACTCGAGATCCGTGAAGAACATAAGAATTATGGATATCGTAGGATTCTCGGAGAACTTCGTAATCAAGGATATTCCATAAATCAAAAAGAAAGTTCAACGTATTGTTCAAAAGCTCGGATTACAGGTGATATCCTATACTCGTAAAAAGCAGGAAGTATAGTTCTTATAGAGGTAAGATTGGCACCGTTGCACCGAATAGGATTCGCAGACGTTTTAATACACATATACCTCATCAGAAGATTACTACAGATACCAGTGAATTCAAGTACTATGAAGTTGACGAAAAAGGCCGTATGACGATACATAAGCTTTATCTCGATCCATTCATGGATATGTGCAATGGCGAAATACTTAGCTATGGAATAGATCAAAGACCTTCTGCCAAAAACGTAATGGATGCTTTAGATAAAGCAATTGAAACTACTGCGGACTGCCCATACAGAAGAACTTTTCATTCTGACCAGGGGTGGGCATACCAAATGAAAGCATACTCCCACAGACTTAAAAGAGGAACGAATATTTCAAAGTATGTCTAGAAAAGGAAACTGTCTGGACAATTCCGTAATGGAAAATTTCTTTGGACTGCTCAAACAGGAAATTTACTATGGTATTGTTTATTATAGCTACGAGGAATTAAAATCTGAAATAGAACGTTTTATAAAATACTACAATGAGAAACGAATAAAAGAAAAGTTAGGATGGAGGAGTCCTGTCCAATACAGGCTCCATCTTTTAGCTGCATAAAGAAAAACGAGACGACCGAAGTCGCCTCGTAAAAGTCTAACTTTGAGGGGTCACCTCAGAGTAGCAGCCTTTTTTAATTTGAATATAAAATATGACACATACACTTGACAATATGCATACATAGAGGAAAAGCATCAAGTGCTTGCTAAGCGAAACTTTGTACTGGCAGTAAGAGGAGGTATCTTTGGCGATAAACCAACTGCTTATTATGACTTTGGAGAGTAGAAAACGACAAGATAGCTGAGCATTGGGATGTAATAGGACATTTCTTCCCCAAAACAGTATGTTTATGGTATACTAGCTATTAGTAATGCGATTTCAACCGACATTACATATTATGGTGAGAAATTAATACAAAGGACTATTCTTTCACAGCTTATGATGCAGGTACAGGGCAGTGATGCCCGGGTAAATGGTGAAGGTACCTATACGGACAGCAGAGACCATGGTAAACAGTTTTCAGTGGGCAGATTAGGTAACTTTGATAAGAGCGAGGAAACGAAAATGACGGAAAGTAAGATACTTCTGGTATTAGATAAAAAAGATTATGAGGATGGCATGCCGGTATTTGAAAGAAAGTGCGTCCGGGGAATCATAGAAAAGAATGGAAAAATTGCAGTCCAGCGCGGCAGGGCAGGGGACTGCAAAATATTAGGCGGTGGCATGGATGGTGAGGAAGATTTTGAAACGGCACTTTCCAGAGAAGTATTAGAAGAGGGCGGATTGATATTATGCCCGGGAAGTATGCAGCTGTTGGGCGAGATAGAAGAAAAACGCCGTGATTTATTTGAAACAGATAAAATATATCACTGTCACACCTATTTCTTTGCCTGCACGGTTGAAGAGAGAATGACGGAACCGCATATGACAGAAAGCGAGAAGGCAAAAGGCTATCATCTGGAATGGATGACACCGGAAGAGATTGTAAAAGCAAATGAGCCATTTTCGAAGGAACCGTGGATATATCGCGATACTGCATTTATTAAAATGTTGATGGAGGGAAATTTATGAACACAGGATATGAGGGAATCCTGCAATTTCGGGGAAAGTGGAGAGATTATCAGGAAAGAGTACTCTTACATGCACAGCAGTATTTGAAGGATGGAAAGATACATATTGTGGCAGCGCCGGGCTCCGGCAAGACTACACTTGGAATAGAACTGATTCGGAGGCTGGGAGCACCCTGCCTTATTTTTTTTCACCCAGCATTACCATCCGCCAGCAATGGCTGATGCGTATACAGGAGGGCTTCTTAACCGAAGAGGCAGATCCGCAGGAAATATTATCCAATAATTTGAAACAGATGAAACAGATGACTGCAACGACTTATCAGGCATTGTACAGTGCTATGAAGCGGGAGCAGGGCACACTGGAAGAGGACAGCGGGGAAGCGGCAGAGGAAGATGCAGCAGCCAGTGAAGCGGTGGATGGAGTAGATGCGGCAGACAGTAAAGTGGCAGCCGGCGGAGTGACAGAAGAAGCAGATGGAGAGAAGGAAACGGAGCAGGTTGACTACCGGGATTTCGATATTTTTAAGGCAGTAAAGGAAGCCGGTATTACAACAATTTGTCTGGATGAGGCGCATCACCTTCGCAGTGAGTGGTGGAAGGCACTGGAGACTTTCTTAGACAAGCTGCCGGATGTGAAAATCATTGCATTGACAGCAACACCGCCTTATGACAGTACACCGGCACAGTGGAAGCGTTATATCGATATGTGCGGACCGATTGATGAAGAAATCTTTACACCGGAACTGGTAAGAGAAGGAAGTCTCTGCCCACATCAGGACTATGTTTATTTTAACTGGCCGACAAGAGAAGAGGAAGCATATGTCAGGGAACATCAGAAGCGGATGCAGATGCAGGTGCAGAAAATGATGGCAGATGAGACTTTGCGAAGAATCGTATCTTCCCATCAGGGGCTTATGCATCCGGAAGAATACAGTGAACGGTTCTTAGATAAACCGGAGTATTTTACAGCGCTGCTGGTATACTGCCAGGCAAAAGGGATTCCATTTTCCGGTTATTTAAGGAAACTCATCGGAACAAAGGGAAAGCTGCCGGGAATGGATGCACACTGGATGGAAGTGTTACTGCAGGGTGTTCTTTATGAGGACAGAGAGTCCTATACCATGATGGAAGCAGAGCGGGAAAGCCTGCTGCAGGAATTAAAAGAGGCAGGAGCCATCTACCGGAATAAGGTTGCACTGCGGGATAATGAAGCCATAAAAAGGTACTTATGAAAAGCCAGGGAAAGATGGAGAGCATCCATACCATTGTGCAGGCTGAGTATGAGGCGCTGGAAAATGATTTACGCCTTCTGGTTCTCTGCGATTATATTAAGAAAGACAAATTGCCGGAGATTGGAAGTAAAGATACACTGGTCACAGAGCTTGGTGCAGTGCCGATTTTTGAATATTTAAGGCGGCAGAACATGGCTGGAATCCGTCTTGGTGTGCTGAGTGGGACAGTGATAATAGTTCCAATGGAAGTCGAAGCAAAACTGCCGGAATTGCTGGCACAGTATGGCTGCAGCGGAACGTTGAATCCACTGGGAGATACCGGATACGGACAGCTTATGATAAAGGGAAAGAGCACCCACACCGTAGCTGTTGTGACGGAGTTATTCCGTCAGGGAGAGATTCATACATTGATTGGAACCAAGTCATTGCTGGGAGAAGGCTGGGATGCACCGTGCATCAATTCCCTGATACTGGCAACCTATGTAGGGTCTTTTATGCTGAGTAACCAGATGCGTGGAAGAGCAATCCGTACCGACAGAGAGCAGCCGGATAAGACCGGAAACATCTGGCATCTTGCCTGCATTTTTCCAAAAGAGCGGGGACAGCAGAGTAATACTGATACAGAGGGCGATTATGAAATGCTGGAACGCCGGTTTGAATCATTTTAGGAGTATCCTGCAGGGAAGATGTAATCGAAAGCGGAATCGGTCGGCTGGACATTCCAAAGATAACATCAAAATATGAGGTAGATAAAGCAAACCGCATGATGCTTGAGCGTGCAAAGGACAGAAATGCATTGAGGCAGCGATGGAACCAGTCCTTACAGGAAGTGCGAAATCAGATGGAAATAGAACAGATAGATGAAATTGCAGCAAAAGAAATAGAAACCGGATATATCTTTATTAATGCGGTCTGTATAGAAATCATACAGGTGATACTTGCAATACTCTAATGAGTGGAAGAATGATGGCACAGAAGCTTGGTAATCATCCGGCTTTCCTGTTACTTGGAATTGCGCTGTTAGCCGCATTTGCCGGAATTGTCTATCAGGGGATACGTCTGTTTAAATTCAGCACCCCGGCAAGACGGATGAAACAGCTTAGCGAAGCAATGCTAGATGCATTGAGGGAATGCGGGGAATTAGAGGATGGTGCCCATTGCAGGACAGAAGTAGAATCCTTTAATGGATTTGTGGTAGGTACCTGGCTTAAAGGTGGAACCACCAGAGATAAGACAACCTATTCTGCCTGCATGGAAGAATTGTGGGGTGTTATTGATAACCCAAGGTATCTTCTTATCCGGGAAAAAATCTTTGGCACATCGAGAGAGTGTTACAGTGTCCCGGAAATATTCGGAAGACAAAAGGAGCGTGCCCTGATTTTTGAAAAGCATATGAAAAGGGCTCTTGGACCATACCATGTGGTATATACAAGAACCCCGGAAGGACGAAAATTATTATTAAAAGAGCGGACACGCTCCTTTGTAAATCAAAACCAGAGCCTTTTGCAGGGAAAGAAAATTGCAAAAGGATATTAAGAATAATAAGAATTTTCAATTTTGGGATATTTTTTAGTTACTCCAAAGAAAAAGAGGAGCAGTCCTGCAACCAGTAGTCCGGCACCAACAAAGAACCACAGGAAGAAGAACGGAACGGTATCTGCTTTATACATAAACCAGTCCGGAGAGAAGGTTCCCCAGATGTTAAAGAGGATATGGAAAAGCATGGAAGGATAAATGCTGCGGCTTTTCTCGCAGATAAATCCAAGAACAATTCCTACCACAAAAGCATAAACACCCTGAATCATATTCATATGGAACACACCAAAGAGCAGTGCCTGCAAGAAGTTAGCAACCCAGAAAGGCATTGCTCTTTTTGCATATTTCAAAGTCAGTCCACGGAAAATCAGTTCTTCACAGACAGGTCCAATCAGAACGGAATAGAGAACCAGAATCAGGGAAGGCTCATCCAGTCCCACCGATTCTACCAGGTTACTGTAATATTCCAGCCAGTGCGGGTTAATGGCTGCAGTAAAAGATACAATGTAATTGGTAATATACTGTAATCCTACTGCAGTAATAAGAATGCCGAAGATGACCGGAATATTAAATGGTTTCCGTACATTTTCCGGTTCTGTCGGCCGGAACTTTTTATAATACCAGCAGGCAAATACCACAAGGGCTACAGTACCGTAGGCTGCACTGACACCGGCATTAAAATTGGCGGTGGAAATAATATTTAAAAATGCATTCATACAGTCATCGATAGAAGTTGCCCCTTTGGTATAAAAACCACCCAGCAGAGCAAGCCCTACTGCCGGAATGGAGATAAGCTGCTGCATACCAAATGCCAGCAGAGCCGGAAGAAAACAGAACATAATTCTGCCAAATCGCTTCATGAAAAAACCTCCTCAAGTATCATCACTTTTCTTGGCACATTATAACAATTATGAAGCGAATATGCAAACTACTGAGGTGCCGTCTGTTTAAAAATACATGGAAAAATGTATTTTTAAATGCAGATAAATACTCTCCGGGTACTTGTGAAATAGGCGGAATCATGCTATACTAGGCGTTATGTTGATATATTTTATGATGTTGTATGAAATATAAATTCACATAATTATAATCAGAGGAGAAATAAATATGAAGAACATGAAGAAATTTGCAGCACTTTTATTAACTGCAGCAATGACAGTAGCAATGGTAGGATGTGGCTCATCTGTAGCTGCAAACACAGTAAATTCAAGGATGACCTTCCGGGAAAGAAAATCGGTGTTCAGCTTGGAACAACCGGAGATGCCGATGCAACAGCATATGAGGACGAAGGAAGCACCGTAGAGCGTTACAACAAAGGTTCTGATGCAATTCAGGCATTAAAGACCGGTAAAATTGATTGTGTAATCATCGACAAGCAGCCTGCAGAGGCATTTGTTGAGAAGAATGATGACTTGAAAATTTTAGATGATACCTTTGACGCAGAGGAATATGCAATCTGTATCGCAAAAGATAACACAGATTTAACAGACGAATTCAACAAAGCAATCGAAGAGTTAAAAGCAGACGGAACAATCGATACTATCATCAGCAACTATATTGGTGATGAAGCAGGAGAGCATCCATATGAGACTCCGGAGGGAACAGAATATCCAAACGGAAAACTTACCATGGCAACCAATGCGCAGTTTGAGCCATACGAATATTATGATGGTGACAACGTAGTTGGTATCGATGCAGATATCGCAAAAGCAATCTGTGACAAGCTTGGTTATGATTTAGAGATTGAAGATATGGAATTTGATGCAATCATCGCAGCAGTATCTTCCGGTAAAGCAGATTTTGGTGCAGCAGGAATGACTGTAAAAGAAGACCGTCTTAAGAACATTGACTTTACAGATACTTATGCAACAGCAAGCCAGGTATTGTAGTAAGAAATAAATAATCGGTATAGGAGGAAAGACCTTGAGATTTTTTTTTAAGCAGCTTTCAACAGGATTTTATAGAGAAAGACAGATATCTTTATCTGTTACGTGGTCTTGGCAATACACTGCTTATTGCAGTGCTTGCAGTACTTCTGGGTATTGTGGTTGGATTTTTAGTCGCAATTATCCGTTCCACCCATGATAAACATGGTGGATTAAATGTTTTGAATTTTATATGTAAAATGTATCTTACCATATGGCGTGGAACCCCTACGATGGTACAGCTTTTGATTATGTACTATATTATTCTGGTTGCACTCGATAATAAGATTGCAGTGGCTGTAATCGCTTTTGGTTTGAATTCGGCTGCCTATGTAGCAGAGATTGTACGTTCCGGAATCATGTCTGTAGACGAAGGACAGTTTGAAGCTGGACGAAGCCTCGGATTGAATTATTCGCAGACCATGCGTCTGATTATACTGCCACAGGCATTTAAGAATGTACTTCCGGCACTGGCAAATGAGTTTATTACCTTACTGAAAGAGACTTCCATCAGTGGATATATTGCAATCCCGGATCTGACAAAGGGTGGCGATATCATCCGTAGCCAGACCTATGACCCGTTCTTACCATTGTTCGGTGTTGCAATTATCTACCTGATAATCGTTATGATTTTAACGGCTGGTGTACATAAACTGGAAACGAGGTTGAGAACAAATGAGCGATAAGAAGGTATTGATTGAAGTAAAGGATTTGTGTAAATCCTTTGGAAATGTAAATGTATTAAATGGTATCTCCACAGAAATCGACCAGGGAGAAGTGGTAGCCATCATCGGACCATCCGGTTGTGGTAAATCCACATTCTTACGATCCTTAAATCTTTTAGAGGAGCCGACTTCCGGTGTGATTACTTTTGAAGGAACAGATATCACGGATAAATCCGTAGACATCAACAAGATGCGTCAGAAGATTGGAATGGTATTCCAGCAGTTCAATCTGTTTCCAAATTATACCGTAAAAGGAAATATCATGCTGGCACCGGTTCAGACCGGACTTATGAATAAGGAAGAGGCATCTAAGCGTGCGGACGAGCTTTTGATGAGAGTCGGACTGTCTGATAAAGCAGATACCTATCCGGCAATGCTTTCCGGAGGACAAAAGCAGAGTATTGCGATTGCAAGAGCACTTGCAATGAATCCGGATGTGATGCTGTTTGACGAGCCGACTTCTGCACTTGATCCGGAAATGGTAGGAGAAGTACTTGAGATTATGAAAGAACTGGCACAGGACGGAATGACTATGGTAGTGGTAACGCACGAAATGGGATTTGCCAGGGAAGTGGCAAGCCGTGTAATGTTCATCAATGAAGGACAGATTCAGGAGGAGAATACACCGGCAGAATTCTTCGCCAATCCACAGAATCCGCGTCTTTGCGACTTCCTTTCCAAAGTATTGTAGCGAAAGAACAGATAAAACGGAAAAAATAGTTGATAAAAAGTTTTCACAAGCTATTGCAATCAGAAAAGAAATAGTCTATGATAAAACCGTTATATGACTGACGGATAAGTGGAAGAACCACATGGAGTATAACGAAAACGAGCCGACCGTCTGGGCGATGAACCTGGAGGACTGGCTCGTTTTCTTTTGTGTATGTTATTTTGAACATCAAAAGATATTGACAAAAAATAATGGTCAGTATATATACTAACTACAGTTAAACAAGACTAATTCAAGCCGATGAATAAAAAGTCTGTTGACAGTAAATTTAGTAACCATTCAGTGTTCATACTGAATACATTTTTAGGAGGATATCGTAATGATTGAAATGAAAGAGTGGGATGGATTCGAAGGACGTCTTTGGAAAGAAGAGATTAATGTTCGTCAGTTCATTCAGGATAACTACACACCATATGATGGAGATGAGAGCTTTTTTAGCTGAGCCGACAGATGCAACCAACAAGCTATGGGGGGCACTTCAGAAATTACAGAAGGAGGAGCGCGCAAAGGGCGGAGTCCTCGATATGGAGACCGAGGTTGTAACCGGTATTACAGCTTATGGTCCGGGATATATTGATGAATCTTTAAAAGATTTAGAGCAGATCGTTGGTCTTCAGACCGACAAGCCGTTAAAGAGAGCTTTCATGCCGTATGGCGGTATCAAGATGGCTGTTCAGGCATGTGAGACCTACGGTTATGAAGTAAATGATAAATTAAAAGAAATTTTCACCAAGTATCATAAGACACACAATACAGCTGTATTTGATGCTTATACACCGGAAATGATGAAGGTTCGTCATGCTAAGATTTTAACAGGTCTTCCGGATACCTACGGTCGTGGACGTATTGTAGGTGATTACCGCCGTGTAGCATTATACGGACTGGATTACTTAATCGCTGAGAAGAAGAAAGACAAAGCCAACTGCGGATGCGGACAGATGACAGATGATGTCATCCGCTTAAGAGAAGAAATTGCAGAGCAGATTAAATGTCTGGAAGACATGAAGAAACTGGCTGAGATTTACGGATATGATATTTCAAGACCTGCAACCAATGCAAAAGAGGCTGTTCAGTGGTTATACTTCAGATACCTTGCAGCAATCAAGACACAGAACGGTGCAGCAATGTCAGTAGGACGTGTTTCTACTTTCCTTGATATTTATATTAAGAGAGATATGGATAAGGGAATTCTTACCGAGCAGCAGGCTCAGGAGCTGATTGACCATTTCACAATGAAACTTCGTATGGTTAAATTCGCACGTATTCCTTCCTACAACCAGTTATTCTCCGGTGACCCTGTATGGGCAACCCTTGATGTAGCAGGAACAGGTGTAGACGGACGTTCCATGGTAACCAGGACAGACTTCCGTTTCCTTCATACTTTAGAGAATATGGGACCGGCACCGGAACCAAACCTTACTGTATTCTATTCATCCAGACTGCCACAGACCTTCCGTGATTATGCAGCACGTATCTCGATTGAAACAAGTTCTATCCAGTATGAGAACGACGATGCAATGAAACCGGTATGGGGCGATGATTACGCAATCTGCTGCTGTGTATCTGCTACACAGACAGGTAAAGAGATGCAGTTTTTCGGCGCTCGTGCAAACCTTGCAAAATGTCTGCTTTACGCAATCAACGGTGGTGTTGATGAGAAATCAGGCGAGCAGGTAGGACCAAACTACGCACCAATCACAGCGGAATATCTTGACTATGATGAAGTAATGGCAAAATATGACAAGATGATGGACTGGTTAGTAGACATCTATGTAAATACACTGAACCTGATTCAGTATATGCATGATAAATATTACTATGAAGCAGCAGAGCTTTCTCTGATGGATACCGACTTAAAGAGAACTTTTGCAACCGGTATTGCAGGATTTTCACATGTTATCGATTCTCTTTCTGCAATCAAATATGCAAAAGTAAAAGTCGTACGTGATGAGAACGGACTTGCAAAAGACTTCGAAATCGAAGGAGACTTCCCGAAATACGGAAATGATGATGACCGTGCTGATGAAATCGGAGTATGGCTGCTTAAGACTTTCATGGATAAATTAAAGAAGCATCATACTTACCGTGATTCTGAGCCTACAACTTCTATCCTGACCATTACTTCTAACGTAGTATATGGTAAAGCAACCGGAGCTATGCCGGATGGACGTAAAGCCGGCGAACCGCTTTCACCGGGAGCTAACCCATCTTACGGTGCAGAGCAGAACGGACTTTTAGCTTCCTTAAACTCTCTGACCAAACTTCCATATGAGTGGGCATTGGATGGTATTTCAAATACACAGACTATCAATCCGGACGCACTTGGAAACAACGAGCAGGAAAGAATCGATAACCTTGTAAATGTAATGGACGGATACTTTGACCAGGGTGCTCATCATCTGAATGTCAATGTATTTGGCAAAGAAAAGCTTATTGATGCAATGGAGCATCCGGAGAAAGAAGAGTATGCAAACTTCACAATCCGTGTATCCGGTTATGCTGTTAAGTTCATCGATCTTACAAGAGAGCAGCAGTTAGATGTTATTGCCCGTACCTGTCATGAGCGTATGTAATTTAAGACAGTAACCGAACTGCGGGGAGCATACGATTTTTCCGCGATTCAGGTAAAGCAGAATGTGCAGGCTTAATGAAAAAAGCCTGCACATTTTTATCATAGGTTGTTAAGCAGCTGTAAGTATTTTGGTGTATAGGAGGCAATATGAGTGAAATAAAAGGACGCATCCATTCCGTAGAAAGCTTTGGCTCGGCAGACGGGCCGGGTGTAAGATATATTGTATTTTTAAAAGGCTGTAACATGAGATGTCAGTACTGCCATAACCCGGATACCTGGGCGAAAGATGGCGGAGAGCTGATGACACCGGAAGAAGTGTTAAAAAAGGCACTTCGCTATAAAACATATTGGAAAGAAAAGGGCGGAATCACCGTAAGCGGTGGAGAGGCTCTTTACAGATAGATTTTGTAACAGAACTGTTCCGGCTGGCAAAAGAAAAAGGGGTAAATACCTGTCTCGATACCTCCGGCAATCCATTTTCCTTGGAAGAACCATTTAAAAGTAAATTTGATGAGCTGATGAAATATACAGACCTCTTTATGTTAGACATTAAGCATATGGATGATGCAGCACACCGGAAACTCACCGGACAGACCAATCAGAATATTTTGGAAATGGCAGCTTATTTATCAGACCATGGCAAAGCAATGTGGATCCGCCATGTGCTGGTTCCGGGTATTACAACAGACGAGGATGAGCTTCACCGCTTAAGAAGTTTTCTTGATACCCTTAAGACAGTAGAGCGGGTGGAAGTGCTGCCATATCATACCTTAGGCGTCTTTAAATGGAAGGAACTTGGAATTCCATACCAGTTAGAAGGCGTAGACCCACCTACAAAGGAGCAGATAGACCGGGCAAAAGAGATTCTTGGGGCACTGTAAAATAGAGAAGCAGCATTACAGGAAAATAAAAAAGTAATGCTGCTTTTTAGATTCTGACGATAATGCGGGTAAGATATTCACTTCGTTTATCTGTCATGGTAGCGTTAATCAATTCTTCTTCATAGAATCTGCCATCGGATGAAGTAATCTGGTGCTGCTTCATGTAGCTGCGCAGCCTGTCATAAGCGAGTGAAATATCATCCCAGTCTCCCAGGTGATAGGCGGCGAGACATTTAGAAGCCGGAAGAATCCGGTAAGGCATTTTCTTGGGAGGGGTCTGCATGGCAAGGCATACCTCGTGATAAAGATTGTGGGCACCCCGGGCAAGGTCATGTTCGGTCTGGATATAAAGCACCGTAAAACCGGTAGTTTCCTTGCTTTCATAATAGGAGTTCAGAAGCTCACTGACTTTTACGGAAATGGTCTTATCATCGGAAGAACTGATGGGGTGGGCTGCAATATAAAACCTTGGCAGCGTAATTTCTTCGATGATATCCGAATTTGTAGTAAGGCTGGTTTCAATTCGTTTCTGCTGTCTTTGAATCCATTTCTGCTTTTCTTTTAATGCAAGAATCTGCTGTTCGATGACAGCGTTTTCCTTCGTAAGAAGTGTGGCATAATTTTCCGGGCTTCGGTGTTCCATGTATTCTTTGATTTCCGGCAGAGGCATGCCAAGTTCCCGCAGCGTGATAATAGCATCCAACACATCCATCTGGCGGACGGTGTAGTAGCGGTAGTCATTGTCCCCTCTTGCTTCGGGTGAAAAAATGCCAAGCTGGTCGTAGTGAAACAGTGTATTCTTTGTAGTGCCCATCATCCGGGCAACTTCTCCGGTGGTCAGATATTCATTTCTACTCATTAAAAATCTCCTTGACTATATGGTTACCATATAGTTTATGATAGCAAATAGTGATTCATAAGACAAGGAGGTTATCATGTCGAATTCGTTAAATCAGAACTTTAAAACACTATCCTTATTGAAATTTGCATTGCCATCTATGATTATGATGGTATTTATGTCATTGTATACAATCATAGATGGAATCTTTGTGTCAAGACTGGTAGGAGAAAGTGCTCTTTCTGCGGTCAATATTGTATGGCCGGTTATTTGTATTCTCATTGCAATCGGTGTTATGTTAGCAACCGGTGGAAGTGCAGTGGTAGCAAGAAAAATGGGTGAGGGAGATGAAAAGGGAGCATGCGAGAACTTTACTTTTCTTGCAGTGGTAGGAGTTGCTGTAAGCCTGGTGCTGCTGGTTATTGTATTACTTTTTCATAAACCGATTGTATATGCATTAGGAGCAGACGACTCTTTATTCGAAAATGGGAAAACATACCTTATTTATATGATGTATTTTGGACCATGCTGCATTTTGCAGAGTTTATTTCAGTGCTTCTTTGTAACTGCAGGAAAACCTGCATATGGACTCGGACTGATTACTGCCGGAGGTGTAGCCAATGCAATCTTAGATTATGTCTTTATGGGACCAATGCAGCTTGGCATTGCCGGAGCAGCTATTGCAACAGGCATCGGACAGATGATTCCTGCGGTAGTGGGAGTCATCTATTTCCTTGTGAAAAGAAAAGGACTTCATTTTACCCGCTTCCATTGGGATGGAAAAGCATTGTGGCAGTCCTGCACCAACGGTTCTTCCGAGATGGTAACGAACCTTTCCAATGCAGTAATTACATACCTTTTTAATATTATTCTGATGCGTATGGTTGGAGCAGACGGGGTAGCTGCAATTACCATTATTTTATACGGACAGTTTTTATTCAATGCGCTGTATCTTGGATTTTCCATGGGTGTGGCACCGGTTATCAGCTTCCAGTACGGAGCAAAGAACAGTGAAAAATTAAGTAACGTTTACCATATCAGTAACCGGTTTGTAAAAATATCCTCCGGCTTTATGGCGGTGGCATCCGTCCTTCTGGCGAAGCCGATTACATCAGTATTTGTCTCAGAAAGCAGTCATACCTTTGCAATGACAGTTACGGGATTTGCATTGTTTGGCATCAACTATCTTTTCAGCGGCTATAACGTATTTACCTCTTCGCTGTTCACGGCACTTTCTGATGGAAAAACATCTGCACTGGTATCCTTCAGCAGAACCTTTGTCTGTATTCTTACTCTTTACTGATTCTGCCGCAAATTATCGGATTAAAGGGAGTCTTGCTGGCAGTTCCGGTGGCAGAATTTGTGACATCAGGACTTTCTTTTTACTGTCAGAGAAGAAATTTATCGAAATACGGAATTTAAGAAACTTTTTTTTTCATCTGGAACGTCTAATCTATAAAGAGTATAATGAATGGTAAAGAATGAATGGATAATACCATTTTAAGATAGTAAAGAGAGGATACGAAAGATGGTTTTTAGCAGCATAGCATTTATCATGTATTTTATGCCGGTATTTTTTCTGGTTTATTATATCCTGCCGGCTTCTTATAAGAATGCCTGGCTTTTCCTTGCCAGCCTTGGTTTTTATTACTATGGTGTCAGGGGAAATCCGGGTTATCTTTTACTTATGATTATGTCTGTGGTGGTCAATTTCGTGGCTGGAAAACTGATTGCGGCACAGAAGACGAAGCGGGCGAGGAAAGCCTGGCTTGTGGTTGGAATCGTCTATGATTTAGGATGGCTCATTCTGTTTAAATATCTGGGCTTTCTTATAGATAATCTGAATGCCCTCTTTGGTGCAATGCACGTTAAGGTACAGCTGGAAACATGGAATCTGATTCTGCCGATTGGAATCAGCTTTTATACGTTTCAGATTATTTCCTATCTGGTGGACGTGTACCGGAGGGAAACGAAAGCGGAAAAATCGTTGATTTCACTGGGAACGTATCTTTGCATGTTCCCGCAGTTAATTGCAGGACCGATTGTCAATTACCATCTGATTCAGGAGCAGCTTCATAAGAGAAAGCATTCCATGGAAAAGGTGGAATCCGGACTTAAGGTATTTGCACTGGGACTTGCTTATAAAGTATTGCTGGCAAACCGGGTGGGACATCTTTGGACAGAGGTGACAGCAATCGGTTATGAGAGCATTTCCACACCGCTGGCATGGATGAGCATTGTGGCATACAGCCTGCAGTTATATTTTGACTTCTATGGGTATTCCCTGATGGCAATCGGACTGGGGCGGATGATGGGCTTTGACTTCCCACAGAACTTTAACAATCCGTATATGGCAGTGTCCATCACGGAGTTCTGGCGCCGCTGGCATATGACACTGGGTGGCTGGTTCCGGGAATATGTATACATTCCGCTGGGCGGCAACCGCGGTGGTTTTGCAAAGACCGTCCGCAATATGTTTGTGGTATGGCTTCTGACAGGACTCTGGCATGGCGCAAGCTGGAATTTTGTATTGTGGGGACTTTTGCTTTTTGTCTTATTATTCGTGGAAAAAGCCGGACTTGGAAAAGTGTTGGAGCGGCATAAGGCGCTTGGTCATATTTATATGATACTCTGGATACCGCTTTCCTGGCTGGTCTTTGTGATTACGGATTTAAGCCAGCTTGGCATTTATTTGCAGAAATTATTCCCATTCTTTGGCAATGCCGGAACGGTATTGTTTCAGGGAGATTATCTGAAATATGGTAAGACCTATGGCATTTATCTGGTGCTTGGTATCCTGTTTGCAACAGGCGTTCAGGAGAAGCTCCTTAAGAAGAATAAGAACCGCCTCTGGGTGATTTTACTGCTGCTGGCATTATTCTGGGCGAGCGTATATTGTATGTATCTTGGAATGGATGATCCATTCTTATACTTCAGATTCTAGTGAGGAAATACGATGAAAAAATATAAATTTACTATACTTTTACTGCTGACATTTGTGATTGCATTCCCGGTGATTACCGTAAAGCTTGTAACTGCGGAGCAGGAGAAGAAGGCAAGGCAGGAAGAACTGGCGCAGGTGACAGACACAGAAAAAGAGCCGGCGGAAGCAGTTGCCGGAACGGAAGAAAACAGCACAGATAAAGCCGGTACAGGACAAGCAGATATTGATAGTACAGAAAATACAGAAGATAAAACAGGTATCAAGGATAATGAAACGGTGGCAGATACGGAGCAGGAGGGAACCTTTACAACAGAGGATATCAGCTATTTTTCCGATGCCTTATTTATTGGAGATTCCAGAACAGTAGGATTATCGGAGTATGCAGACCTTGGGGATGCGGATGTATTTGCAACGATTGGCTTAAGTTCCTTTAAGCTGTTTGAAACAGAGGTGGATATGCCGGGCTATGGAAAAGAAACTTTGGATGAAGTGTTAAGCCGGAAGAATTACGGAAAGATTTATCTGATGCTAGGTATCAATGAACTGGGATATCCACATGCGAGCATAGAAAAGCAATATCGTGAAGTGGTAGAGAAAATACGGGAAATGCAGCCGGATGCCATTTTATTCTTAGAGGCGAGTCTTCATGTTTCCAAGGCAAAATCCGATTCGGACAGCCTTTATAACAATGCCAATATTGACTGGCTCAATGGTGTGGTGGAGTCCTTATGTGACCAGAAGCAGACCTATTATATTGATGTGAATGAAATCTTTGATGATGGGGCAGGAAACCTCGATGCCCAGTATACCAGTGATGATGCCCATCCTCTAGGAAAATATTATGCCCAGTGGGCAGAATGGATTCTGACGAAAGCTATTGTAAAGGAAAAATAAGACCAAAACCCTTAGGAAAACGCAGTGGAAAACCGATATATTATTTATAAAAGTGTATACAACAGCGAAAGAAATATCCGATAACCGGATAAGCGTTGCAGAAAGGCAAGGGAAGCGTATATGAATGGAATCAATACCAGCTTTGGGACACAGAGCTTATATCAGAATGACGGGACACAGGGAAGTGCAAAGTCAGATGATAAGAAGCAGGATAATAAGAATGACAGCAATGTAATAAAAGGTGCCGGTCTTAACCTGAATCAGACAGATCTGATTGGACAGAAGATGGCAAATGCCCAGAAAGAAGCATTAAAGAAGATTATGGATACATTTTCCGGTGAGCATGCAGTGGATGAAGAGATGGACGAGCGGCGTGCCCACATTAAGGAAATTGACAGCGAGATAAAAGATTATCAGAGTGAAATCCGCGACTTACAGAATAAGGAAGCTGAATTAAAGGGACGTTACCAGGTAGCGGATGGCAGCCAGGAAGAGGCAGACCTTGACCTTTTAAAGAAAGCCAGTACAGCAGAAGGAAGAAGCATGCTTTCCAAAGAAGAATTAGAGCATGTCTCAGAATTAAAGAAAGGCGGAATGACAGACTATCAGAAAGAGTCCATGGACTACTATAAAATGGAGTCAGAATACAGAAGCAAGATAAAAGACCTTGGAAAGGAAAGAGCCGAGGATAACGGATACCTCCGGGCAGTACATACGGAACGGTTAAAGCATCATGATATGATAGACAGCCAGAAGGAAGCGGAAGAAATATTAGACAATGCATCCGATGAAGCAACATTAGGACTGATTGGGGAAGCAGTAGACCACATCGATGAGACCATCAAAGAAAATGAGAAAGATACGGATAAGAAGGATGCAGACAAGAAAGAGGATAAGAAGACTGATACAAAATTAGACAAGGAGACCCAGAGCAGCCTTTTAAAGAGTGAAGCAGAGAAAAAAGGTTGCGGAGCATAAACTTGCCGAGGACGATATCAAAGGACTTGTCTATGATGAGCAGTTATAAACAAAATGGACAATTTGTGCTGTCAGATATACAAATTATCGAAAAAGTATAACTTGACCATACAAAAAAAATTTATTGTATATGTCAAAAAATCGCATTGTTTCTTATACTAATAAATGATAAAATACATAGAAGAAAAAAGAGGGAGGAAGTTAGCATGGCTTCATTCGTTGAAAACACACAGCACAAAGTAGAAAGAAAAGCTTTTGAGATAATGACCAATAGCATCGTAGGTAAGTTGACTAAGACAGATGATATCGCGAAAAGACAGGAAACATTCCTTGAACTTATTGACAAGGCAGAGACTTTCTGGGGAAATGGCGCAGACAAGGCAACATTGGATAAGGTCAGAGAGTATGTAAAGAATCCGGAGAACAGATGGGTGAAGTTTGTAAACCGTGTTCTGGATGAGACAAATCCAAATTATGCTAAGAAATTCCTTCTGAATTTAGGATATGAAGCATTTTTCCGTGGAACAAAGACAATCAGGGCAAACCGTGAGAAGTACAACTGTAATATTCCATGGCTGATTCTTTTTGACCCGACAGACGCATGTAATATGCATTGTGTAGGATGCTGGTCTGGCACATATGGTACACAAGAATAACATGTCCTATGAGGATATGGATAAGATTGTTACACAGGGTAAGGAACTTGGAACTTATCTTTACTTTATGACAGGTGGAGAACCGACTGTTCGTAAGAATGATATTTTAAAACTTGCTGAGAAGCATAATGATTGTATGTTCGTGCTTTTCTCCAACTCTACTCTGATTGATGAGGAGTTATGTAAGAAGATTGTAGAACTTGGAAATATTACATTCCTTCTTTCCATTGAGGAACACCTGAGACAAATGACGGACGTCGTGGTGACGGACATTATGCACCCGTTATGAAGGCAATGGATCTGTTGAAACAATATGGTATCATATTCGGAACTTCTATCTGCTATACCAGAGCCAATGTTGAGGCTGTTACCGATGAGAAATTCTTACGTTTCATTGCTGATAAGGGTGCACGTTTCGGTTTCTACTTCCATTATATGCCGGTAGGACAGAACGCAGCTCGGACCTGATGCCGACATTGGAACAGCGGGAAGAAATTATTAAGAAGATTCGCTGGGTTCGTACCGGAGACAATGATATCGGATTTTTCCCAATGGACTTCCAGAATGACGGAGAATTTGTTGGCGGATGTATTGCCGGTGGACGTAACTACTTCCATATTAATGCACAGGGAGACGCAGAACCGTGCGTATTTATCCATTTCTCGGATTCGAATATCCATGATAAGTCAATCCTTGAGATGCTGCAGAGTCCATTGTTTAAGGCATATCATGAAGGACAGCCATTTAACAGAAACCACCTGCGTCCATGTCCGATGCTTGAGAATCCAAAGCTCTTAAGAGAAATGGTAAACAAGACTGGTGCGAAGGGAACAAACGCTGAGGCAGAAGAGACGGTGGAGCATCTTTGTGCTAAGTGTGATCATTACGCAGAAGAGTGGGGTCCGGTTGCAGATCGTATCTGGGCAGAGCAGAAGCATAAGAAGGCACCTTATGAGAACTATACGGAAGAAAAGAGAGAACATCCGGAACTTGCAGCATTTGAGCATGCGGATGGTTCCAATGGATTAAGAGATGAGGATCTTCAGTAATTAAATCAGATGTTAAAATAGGACTAAATCAGCACTTGTGATGGAATATTCCATCAGCTGGTTTGGTCCTTTTTTTTATTTCAGAAGAATGGTCGAATGGACTTGCAGCAGTTTTTAACAAGAAGACATTTTTTGATACAATTACAGATAATGTTGGTGTATTGAGCAAAAGTACTTTGGAAAAATATTTGAAAAAGTATTTGGAATCTGGTGAAATAGTGCGTATTGGAAGAAATGCGTATTGTGCCAGAGGAAAACTAAAAGATTATGAATATGATTATTCTGATATAGCAGTTCATATAGCGAAAATATTGAAGGAGGATTTTTACGATTTAGATTTCAGAATTTCAGAGCTGTATCAAATGAATCGTTTTTTGAATCATCAAATTGCACATAATGTTATTTTTGTCTTCGTAGAGAAAGAATTGTGTATTTCTGCCTTTGAAAGATTGAAAAAAGAGTATGAAGGCAACATACTTATAAATCCAACGGAAGAAGATTTTTTAATTATAGACGAGAAGATATGATTGTTGTAAGAAATCTTTTGACGGAATCACCAAAAGGGAAAAAGGAGGTCTGGCATACAGGTTTAGAAAAATTGCTGGTAGACATTTTTTCGGAGAAGCTGATAAAAGCAATGTTTAGTGAATCAGAGTATCCAGCAATATATGAAACAGCATTTAATTCTTATGTTGTGGATGAGAGTCAGATGTTCAGGTATGCTAAAAGACGAAAAAGCGCAGATAAGATAAAGAAATTTATACAGGAAGAAACGGATGCAAAATTACGATTGGAGTAGAGTAGTTATCAATGATTACTAGAGAGAATTATAGCATGGCGTATTGTAAGAGCAGTCCCGGAACAGAGCTATCATCTGCATTGGAAGCAGGGACGGTATAAGCAATGATATAATCGTTGGCAATGCAGCCAAAGGAAAGGGCTGCGGTGGCACATAAATATAAATACCAGAGCTTTAGATTGCTCAGGCGGACCGTAATAAAATATGCAATAAGGCATACAGACAGGAGTGGGGAAAAAAGAACATCTCTGGTGGACTTAAAAACCGCCGGGGTGATAACTTTAGATGCAGACGATGTTACTGGTGATGCATTTATCTCTGCCGGTTCAGTTAAGCTTGAGGCGGATCAGTTGCACATCTATTTATCAGGTGGAACGGTGAAGTATCTGATAGAGGCAACGGATGGGCAGAACGGAGAAATCAGCCTGAAAAAGACTGGTTCCCTGAATTCGTTTGATCTGGATAATGGAAATAATATAAATGTAACAGATGCATTTTTTAAAGCAAAAGATACATTTCTGTCATCCAATGGAAACAGTAATTCGAACAGTTCGAGTGGCAGGATAGTTCTTGTGGGTGAAACAATAGCAGAAGGCAATCTTGAATTAGAAACAGTAAAAGATGTAACAATCCGCGCAAAGAAGACTGCGGTAAAAGGAAATCTCGCTGTCAATGCAGAAAATGGATATGGTGTTGAGATAACCAGTGAAGGGGGAGCAGTATCAACCGGAAGTACAGAGATTACGGCACCTTCATTATTTGTTACGCTGCAGGCAAATGGAGATGCTGCCATAATCGAAGGAAATGCAAAGATAAATGCAAATAAAATATCCATGCAGAGTGCGAACAATGCAGCAATTGCAGGGGATGCAAAGCTTCAGGCACAAAAAAGACATTGCACTTCTGGGAGGAACATTGCAGACGCAGAATGATATCGTAAAATATAGCGATGGCGGGGAAAACTGGGTACAGATAATGGCAACCGGCGAGACATATGATGCAGATAACTGTGAACATCCGATTTTAGCAGGATATTCCGGCAGATGTATGGTCTGTGGAGCAAGTGACATAGAATATGCAGAGCTGATTGGAACGGATGGAACGACTAAGAGAATGCTGAATGGAGACTTCGGTGGAACCGGAGCACATAATGATTTCAGATACCTGGAAGATGGAGATACCATCAAATTTGTGAAGGATATTTATGGAAATGGAAGAACCGCAGCAATCGGAGACAGTAAAGCCGTAACCCTTGACCTGAACGGACATACATTGATTCTGGATACGATTTCATCAGGGAACAATCTTACCATTGCAAATGGTAACTATAAGGGAAAGATTACCAATGGCGGTGTCGGACTTACAAAGGAACTGACCTTTAAAAATGCAAAAGCAGCACTGACTGATTTACAGTGGATGACGAACAGTGGAGTAAAGCTTGAGGGAAGTGAAGTTACAGTATCCGGAAATAACGGTTCTGGACAGTGCTGGTTAGAGAAGCTTACAATGGATGAAGATTCAAGGCTGGTATTAAAGAATGTAAGCCAGGGTATTTCGAATTATGCTAATGTTGCACTGGAAGAAAGCCTGGGAACAATCCGGGGATTCCTGCCAAAAGATTATTCTATCGCAAATAGGAAGAGAAATCCTGCAGATGCTGATTACAGAAATACCATTGTGGATGCAGATGGTCAGATTGCCCAGAATGTGGAGCTTCGTTATCGTAAGATGACAGATGCAGATTTATCGGCAACATTGAATCAACGACCTATACTTATGATGGAACAGCAAAGGAACCGGAAGTACTTGTGGTATATGACGGACAGACACTGACAAAGGATACGGATTATACCGTTGCTTATTCGGATAACAAAAATGCAGGAAATGCAGAGGTAACAATAACAGGTATTGGAGTGTATCATGAAGCAGCACATCTGCAATTTACGATAGGGAAGGCAGGTCAGGCGGCACCAACAGGACTGAAGGCTGTAAATACCAGTAAAACAGGTGCAAGTGATGGAGCCATTGAAAACCTGACTACTGCAATGGAATACAGCACAGATGAAATTCATTGGACCAAGGTTACAGATGGTACAAAGATAAACCAGCTTACAGCAGGTGACTATTTCGTACGGTATGCAGAGACAGGGAACTATCTGGCTTCTGCATCTACAAAAGGTGACAGTTGCCGTAAAGGAAGACCCTTCCACTGGAAACGGTTCCAATACGGCAGCCCTGACGGGAACAACACAGAAGACGGCAACCATAAAAACTGGTGATGAAACACCGGTTGGAAGAATACTGTTTCTTATGTTTTCCGCAGCCGGATTACTGGTTGTGGCAGCTGCAGGCAGAAAGAAATATTGTTAATTGTTTAAGAAGGCACGCAGCGCATCCTTTTGTGCTTTATAATCACTGATTCCTAAATCATAAAGCTCCTGCATGATTTTCGGGTCAGTGGTAAAAGTGCCAATCTTAACCTGATGGGACGGTGCAAAGAGAAATGCCCGTCCTTCTTTTTGTAATTTTGCAGCAACTTCTACCGAGTGCCGGTAATTTAAGTGTCTGTTATCAATTGCAGTAATCGTATTTGGAAATTTCCGTAACATCTTTTTGTAAAGAAAACGGTAACTCTCCGGCTGCTTGACATAGCCAAGTGGACGGCAGTAGATAATTACTACCTTGTCGCAGCCATCTGCAATGGCACGTTCAACCGGAATGGAATCTGCAACACCGCCATCATAGTAATAATTGCCGTGAAAAGAAATCGGTTTGCAGAAGCCCGGAAGGGCACAGGTTGCCATAATGCCGCGGTAATCATCACGGCCTAAATCTTCTTTGGAAAAATATTCTGCCTTTCCGGTGGCAGCATTGGTTGCCGGAAAATGAAATTCACTTGGATTTGCTACTAAGGCATCATAATCCAGCGGGTCGTTTCCTGTGGAATTGGTTAAGGTTCCGTAAATATATTGAAGCCCGAAGAGAGAACCGGTTTTAATCAGATTTTTGATACTGATGTAGCGGGGGTCTTTTACATGCTCTATATAGAAACGCAGATTACGGCCACGTTGCCCGGCAAGGTAAGAAGCAGTATTTGCCGCACCGGCAGATACCCCCATACAATAATCAAATGTAACATTGTCGTCTAAGAAGGCATCCAGAATTCCGGCACTGTAAGCGCATTTCATACCGCCGCCTTCTACAATCAATCCAGACTTTTCCATGATATTCACCTCTTGAGATATACTTCGTTAATTTTTTCACATATAGTTTAGCACATTGAAGAAGAAAGTCAAAATACATTTTTTATTGTATGTATATTCCGGGAAAATATAAGAGTTTGCGGCATTCGGGCTGCTACCCATATGTCACTGCATTGTTAAGAGTCTCTAAGAATTTCATGAAATATAAAAAAGTTCCGGCAACCGGCACAAATTCACATCCATGTTCATCTGTGCCTTGCTGGCACGTCCATGTGCCAGCATTGCCAGTTTTGGTGAGAAATTCTAAGAGTCTCTAAACAATTTCGTTAATATATGGGTAGCAGCACGAATGCCGCAAATTGATATAATTTCCCCGGAATAATCCACACAGAATCTCCTTCCGGTCGTTGAAACCTTCTGCAAAAAACGCTATAATATGAGACAGTGATAAAAGGCGAAGAATAGAAATAGTGGAAGAGAGGAAGCGGGAATGGCATTTGCCCATTTACATGTACATACAGAATACAGTCTGTTAGACGGTTCAAATAAAATAAAAGAATATGTGGAGAAAATCAAGGCACTTGGCATGACAGCAGGGGCGATTACCGACCATGGTGTTATGTATGGTGTCATTGATTTCTATAAGGCAGCCAGGGAGGCGGGAATTAACCCGGTTCTTGGCTGTGAAGTCTATGTGGCTCCCGGCTCCAGATTAGACCGCGAGATGGTACATGGAGAGGACAGATACTATCATCTTGTGCTTCTGGCAGAGAATAACACAGGCTATAGCAATCTCATGAAGATTGTATCGAAGGGATTTGTGGAGGGATACTACTATAAACCGCGTGTCGATATGGAACTTTTAGAACAGTATCATGAGGGGCTGATTGCGTTGAGTGCCTGTCTGGCAGGTGAAGTACAGCGTAATCTGGTACGTGGAATGTATGAAGAAGCAAAAGAAGTAGCTTACCGCTATGAACGCTGTTTTGGAAAAGGCAATTTCTTTTTAGAGCTGCAGGATCATGGAATTCCGGAGCAGAAGCTGGTAAACCAGCAGCTTCTCCGCATGAGTCAGGAGACCGGAATTGAGCTGGTAGCAACCAATGACGTGCATTACACCAATGCAGAGGATGCAGAGCCTCATGACATCCTGCTCTGCCTTCAGACCGGAAAAAATTAGCGGACGAAGACAGAATGCGCTATGAGGGCGGACAGTATTATGTCAAATCCGAGGAGGAGATGCGCGCACTTTTTCCCTATGCCGCGCAGGCAATCGAGAATACCCAGAAGATTGCAGACCGGTGTCATGTGGAGATTGAATTCGGACATACCAAGGTGCCGCATTTTGAGGTGCCGGAAGGCTATGATTCCTGGACTTATTTAAATAAATTGTGTCATGAAGGACTGGATAAGCGGTATGGAGCCGATGCACCAAAATATTTACAGAAATTAGATGACGAGCTTGCCGTTATTAAAAATATGGGATATGTGGACTATTTCCTGATCGTATGGGATTTCATCAACTATGCGAGAGAGCATGATATTATGGTGGGACCGGGACGAGGCAGTGCCGCAGGAAGCCTTGTTTCTTACACCACCGGAATTACAGATATTGACCCGGTGCGTTACAATCTGCTGTTTGAACGTTTCTTAAATCCGGAACGAGTGTCTATGCCTGATATAGACGTGGATTTCTGCTACGAGCGCAGACAGGAAGTTATTGATTATGTGGTAGAAAAATATGGCAAGGACTGTGTGACACAGATTGTAACCTTTGGTACGCTGGCAGCCCGTGGAGTAATCCGTGATGTGGGACGTGTCATGGATTTGCCTTATAATTTTGTGGATACGATTGCCAAGGCAATTCCAAATGAACTGGGAATTACCATTGATAAGGCACTGATGATGAACCCGGAGCTCCGGGGCATGTATGAATCCGACGAGTCGGTAAAGAAACTTATCGATATGTCAAGAAGATTAGAAGGTCTGCCGAGGCATACGTCCATGCATGCAGCAGGCGTGGTAATCAGCCAGAAACCAATGGATGAATATGTTCCGTTGTCAAGAGCATCCGATGGCACCATAACCACACAGTTTACCATGACTACCATTGAAGAATTAGGACTTCTGAAAATGGATTTCTTAGGACTCGGACACTGACTGTAATCCAGAATGCAAATCTTGCAGAAAAGAGCAGCGGTAAAAAATTGATATGAATGCCATCGACTATAACGATAAAGAAAGTGCTAGACTCTCTTGGAACCGGCAAAACCGATGGTGTCTTCCAGCTTGAAAGTGCCGGGATGAAGAACTTCATGAAGGAGTTAAAGCCGCAGAGTTTAGAGGATGTTATCGCAGGCATTTCTCTTTACCGTCCGGGTCCAATGGACTTTATTCCGGCTTATATCAAGGGAAAAGACCACCCGGAAAGCATTACCTATGACTGCCCGGAATTGGAGCCGATTCTGGCGCCGACCTATGGCTGTATCGTATATCAGGAGCAGGTTATGCAGATTGTACGTGACCTCGCCGGTTATACATGGGGCAGATCTGACCTGGTGCGCCGTGCCATGTCTAAAAAAAGGGCAAGGTAATGGAGCAGGAGCGGAAGAACTTTGTCTATGGTAATCCGGAAGAAAATGTTCCGGGCTGTATTGCAAGAGGAATCGATGAGAAAGTGGCAAACAAGATTTATGATAACATGATTGACTTTGCCAAATACGCATTTAATAAATCCCATGCGGCAGCTTATGCAGTGGTTGCATATCAGACCGCATATTTGAAATGCTATTATCCGGTAGAGTTTATGGCAGCATTAATGACATCAGTCTTAGACAATACTTCCAAAGTCTCAGAATATATCTACACCTGCCGCCAGATGGGAATCGCAATTCTGCCGCCGGATATCAATGAAGGCGAGGGTGGTTTCTCCGTATCCGGACAAGCAATCCGCTATGGACTTTCTGCCATTAAGAGTATCGGAAGACCGGTGATTGATGCCATTGTGGAGGAGCGTAAAATCCGTGGCCGTTTACCACGTTAAAGGATTTTATTACAAGACTTTCCGGAAGAGAAGTGAATAAACGGACCATAGAAAACTTTATCAAAGCGGGAGCCTTAGACGGACTGGAAGGAAACCGCCGTCAGAAGATGATGATATACGGTTCTCTTTTGGATGCACTGAATCAGGAAAAGAAGACCACAATGGCTGGTCAGATGACACTTTTTGATATTGCACCGGAAGAGGACAAGGCAGAGTACGAAATCAAGCTTCCGAATGTAGAAGAGTATGACAAAGAAGTGCTTCTTGGCTTTGAAAAGGAAGTCCTGGGCATATATATCAGCGGACATCCGCTGGAAGAATATATGGAGCGTTTAAAGAAGAATACCAATGCCGTTACCACAGACTTTGTACTGGATGAAGAGACCGGAACCCTTAAGGTATCGGATGGCGCAAAGGTGCGTATCGGTGGAATGATTACCGATAAAGTCATCAAGTATACCAAGAGTAATAAGGCAATGGCATTTATTACGTTAGAAGATCTGGTGGGAACAGTGGAAATCATCATTTTCCCGAAGGATTATGAGCGTTATGCAAAATATCTTGAAAATGATGCCAAAGTATTTGTGGAAGGCCGTGTAACTGCAGAAGAAGACCGTAACGGCAAGCTTATTTGTGAGAAAATCATTTCCTTTGATGAAGTGAAACGGGAGCTGTGGCTGCAGTTTCCAAGTAAGAGCGATTTCGAAGAAAAAGAAGGTGCTCTTTATGGAAAAATAATGGATGCCGATGGCTCAGAGCATGTCGTTATTTATCTTGCAGCAGAAAAACCGATGAAGCGTCTGCCGGAAAACAGAAATGTTGCAATTTCAAAAGAGCTTTTAGAAGATCTTGGGAATTTCTTAGGTAAAGACAATGTAAAAGTTGTAGAAAAGTCATTGTAGCCATTGCAAAACCACAGTTTAAGGATTAGAATAAAAATGATTGGATAAAGAACAAAGAGAAGTGTTTACATATAGGAGGTAACAGGGAATGTCAAAAGAAATTCAGACAATTGGTGTTTTAACCAGTGGCGGGGATGCTCCGGGCATGAACGCTGCTATCCGTGCGGTAGTAAGGGAAGCTATTGCAAAGGGAAAGAAAGTAAAAGGAATTAAGAGAGGTTATGCAGGTCTTTGCAGGAAGAGATTATTGATATGGAAGCAAAAGATGTAGCAGACATTATCCGGAGAGGTGGAACAATTTTACAGACTGCACGTTGTCAGGAATTCGTAACACCGGAAGGACAGCAGAAGGGTGCTGAAATCTGCAGAAAACATGGCATTGATGGAATTATCGTAATCGGTGGAGACGGTTCCTTTAAGGGCGCACAGAAGCTGGCAGCACTTGGAATCAACACCATCGGATTACCGGGAACCATTGACCTTGATATTTCCTGTACCGATTATACCATCGGTTTTGATACCGCAGTAAATACTGCCATGGAAGCCATTGATAAGGTACGTGATACCTCAACCTCCCATGAGCGCTGCTCCATCATTGAAGTAATGGGCAGAGGTGCAGGCTATATTGCATTATGGTGCGGTATTGCGAACGGCGCAGAGGATATCCTGCTTCCGGAGAAATATGATTACGATGAGCAGAAGATTGTAAATAATATTATAGAGAACAGAAAACGTGGAAAGCAGCATCATATTATTGTAAATGCAGAAGGTATCGGTCATTCCGCAAGCATGGCAAAGAGAATTGAAGCAGCAACCGGAGTTGAAACCAGAGCGACCATCTTAGGACACATGCAGCGTGGAGGAAGCCCGACCTGTAAGGATCGTGTCTATGCATCTACAATGGGATGCATTGCCGTAGATTTGCTGTGCGAAGGCAAATCCAACCGTCTTGTAGCATATAAAAATGGTGAATTCGTAGATTATGATATTGACGAGGCACTGGCAATGACCAAATCCATTCCGGAATATCAGTATGAAATCTGTAGAAATCTTTCCAGATAGGATGTTATTATGATTACCAGTACAGCAAATCCGCAGGTAAAAAATTTAATTCAGTTAGTAAAAAAAAAGCCAAAGTTCGTAATGAACAGAGGCTTTTTGTTGTGGAAGGAATCCGTATGTTCCGGGAAATCCCGGAAGGCTGGCTTGATAGAATTTATGTTTCCGAGCATTTCATGGAAGAGGAATCCCATGTAAAAAAGTTCTGCAGGGGAAAAATTATGAAGTACTTGCCAATCATGTGTTTGAAAGTGTGTCCGATACCAAGACACCGCAGGGAATCCTTTGTCTTGTGAAAATGCCGGATTATACCTTAGAAGAAGTAATACCAAAGGAAAATGCCCATCTTCTGATTCTTGAAAGTATTCAGGATCCGGGCAATTTAGGCACGATGTTCCGGACCGGAGAGGGAGCGGGAATCAGCGGAATTATCATGAACCGCACCACTGTAGATGTTTTTAATCCAAAGACCATCCGCTCCACTATGGGCAGTATCTTTCGCGTACCATTTTTCGTGACGGAAAACCTGCAGGATATATTGATGCAGTTAAAGTCCCGGAAAATAAAGCTTTACAGTGCCCATCTGCAGGGCAGTGTTTCTTATGAGGAGCCGGATTATAAAGAACCCACAGGCTTTTTAATTGGAAATGAAGGAAATGGATTATCGGATGAGATTGCCAGAATGGCAGATACCTATATCCACATTCCAATGGCAGGAAAAGTAGAATCACTTAATGCAGCAATTGCGGCAACATTGCTGATGTATGAGGCAGCACGCCAGAGGAGGTAAGGGATGTTCCGGTTATGGGCAAAAGAATTTAAAGACAATCATATGTTAAAGGATACCACCATCTGTGATGACTCCGGGGATACCAGAACCCATAAGGTGTTCCGGGCATTAGATGAGGTGTGCTATACCTTTGATTTGGGAAAACCAATCTGGTTAGACCGCAATGTGGATGAATTTAAGCGGCATGCGAAGACCAGGTTTTATCAGGATAATTTTGTGGAAGAAATTGAATTTGATTTTTTGGAAATTCATGTGATTGAAGAGGATTAAGTAACTGTGTCAGGAGGAAAGAAAATGGAAGGGCAGATGCGCCGGGATACCATCATTAAGATGCTGGGGGAGAAGGGAAAACCTTTGTCCGGAACAGAATTGGCAAAAGAATTAGGAGTCAGCCGTCAGGTGATCGTGCAGGATATTGCATTGCTTCGTGCAGTAAATAAGAATATTTTAAGCACAAACAAAGGCTATGTGCTTTATGACCCTTCGGAAGAGACACAGAAAGCAAGAAGAACCATTGCAGTAAGCCACAGTGATGAACAGACACAGGATGAGCTTTATACCATCGTGGATTTCGGTGGAAAAGTCTTAGACGTCGTAATCGAGCATGATATTTACGGACAGATAACGGTGGATCTGATTTTAAAAAGCCGTCAGGATGTGGACGAATTTATTGCAAAGGTTGCAAAGAGCAAGGCAAAGCCGCTTAAGACACTGACCGGAAATAAACACTTTCATACCGTAGAAGCAGATTCAGAACAATTACTTGACATCATAGAAGAAAAATTACGGGAAAAAGGCTACGCAAGATAACAGCTTGACTTTTTTTTCTCGATATGGTAAACTACTCCTTGACTGACAAGACAACTGACAAGACAGTTAAAGTCAAGGAGGAAGAAAAATGGAAAAGATAAAAGCGTTCTTAAAACGCAAAAATATTATTATCTCAGCAAAAGATATGGCATTGATGCCTTAGGTGCAATGGCACAAGGTCTTTTTGCTTCTCTTTTAATTGGAACAATTATCAGTACAATTGGTGAGCAGGCTGGCATCCAGCTTCTGGTGGACATCGGTGGATATGCCAAAGCAGCAACCGGTCCGGCAATGGCAATCTCCATTGGTTTTGCTTTGCAGTGTCCACCACTGGTGCTTTTTTCACTGGCAGCCGTCGGTGTGGCCGCAAAAATACCCTGGGTGGAGCAGGCGGACCGCTGGCAGTATTGATTGTCACCATCTTTGCAGCCGAATTCGGTAAAGCAGTATCCAAAGAAACCAAAATTGATATTATCGTTACTCCGTTTGTAACCATTTTCATCGGAGCAGGCTTATCCATCTGGTGGGCACCGGCAATCGGAGCCGCAGCCAGTGCAGTAGGAAATGCCATTATGTGGGCAACCGAATTGCAGCCGTTCTTTATGGGTATTTTGGTATCGGTTATTGTAGGTATCGCACTGACGCTGCCAATCAGCAGTGCTGCAATCTGTGCAGCTTTGGGACTGACCGGACTGGCAGGAGGAGCTGCAGTAGCAGGATGCTGTGCTAACATGGTAGGTTTTGCAGTACTGAGCTTCCGGGAAAATAAATGGGGCGGACTTTTCGCACAGGGAATCGGAACTTCCATGTTACAGATGGGAAATATCGTGCGGAATCCAAGAATCTGGCTTCCGGCAATTTTAAGCTCCGCCATAACAGGTCCAATAGCAACCTGCGTCTTCCATCTTCAGATGAACGGTGCGGCCGTGGCATCCGGAATGGGAACCTGTGGACTGGTCGGACAGATTGGTGTGTACACTGGCTGGGTAAATGATATTGCATCCGGCACCAAGGCAGCCATTACACCAATGGACTGGATTGGAATGCTGTTAGTATGCTTCATTTTACCGGGTGTTTTAACCTGGGCATTCGGTCTGTTCTTCCGTAAGATTGGCTGGATCAAAGAAAATGATTTGAAGCTTGATTTATAAGAAAGATTTAAGAAAATATAGATAAAAGTTATACCATAAGAAAACAAAAGCAATACCTCTTGTGCATAATTATTAAAAATTGATAAAAATTTAACTAATAACAAGCATATTATACAAAGATGTGCTATACTAAAGTTAGATTGTTCTTGCATATATTATAACTTACGAGGAAAATTCCGGAAATATAAAAAGGTTATTTTCCGCAGTAGATGCATGGAGGAGTAGAAAATGGAATCACCAATTGAAGTGACAGAAGGTGTAGATGGTTGGAATACCATAATCTTTCTTTATAATTCTGCATTAAAAGAAGTTGGAACCAAGCTTGAAATATTAAATGATGAATTTCAGCAGGTACACCAGTACAACCCGATTGAATATATAAAGCGGCGGATTAAGACGCCGGAGAGTATTGTCAAGAAGCTGACGATATGGATACGAGAGTTCCATTGACAATATGGTCAATTATGTAAATGACATTGCAGGAATCCGTATTGTATGTTCCTTTACCTCTGATATTTATCGTATGGCAGAGATGATTGGAAAACAGAATGACCTTACCGTGGTATCTGTGAAAGATTATATCAAGCATCCGAAGGAAAGCGGTTATAAGAGCTATCATATGTTAGTGACCGTACCGATTTTTTTGTCAGACCGGGTAGTGGATACCAAGGTTGAGATCCAGATACGGACCATGGCCATGGATTTCTGGGCGAGTTTAGAACACAAGATTTATTATAAGTTCGAAGGAAATGCACCGGAATATATCAGTAAAGATTTGCGGGAGTGTGCAGAAATTGTTTCTATGCTGGATGCAAAGATGTTATCCTTGAACGAAGCAATTCTAGAGGCTAAGGCAGCACAGGAAGCAGCGCTATTGCGGGAAGAAAAAGATAGAGCGGATAAAGAAAAATAAAAGAAGCTGCCGGTTTGGCAGCTTCTTTTTACGCGAGTAGCGAGAAAAATCGCATGCTTGCGTGCAGATTTGGCGAGCACCGCGATAACTCGAGAAACTCGCAAAGCGTGTTTCTCGTAGTTGCAAGTGGCTTAAAAATGATTTAATCGTCTTCACCATTCATCCAGCTATCGAATTTTTCTAATACTTTATCATAGGTCTGCTGGGAAATATCAGGAAGCTTTCCACCCCAGGCTTTGGTAGCCTGATCGAAGCCCTTTTTAAAAGCATCTGCTAATTCCTGGGCTTTGGACTTATCATTACCGGATAATGCTTTTGCAAAATCTAAAATACGGTCAGAGGTCTGGTTTACACCCCAGTATCCGTCTTCTGCAATATCAGCCTGTGCCTGAGCCTTTACATCAGCAGAAACGGTGAAGTTACCGCCTGCAAGGAAAGACCACATATCATCGGCTTTGCCAATGGCTGCGCCCTGTTTGCTCATCATCTGTTCTACAATTCCGCGAAGCTGTGAAATACGGCTGTCAGAATCAGCTTTCATCTTTGCAATGAGAGCAGAGTTCTGTGTCTTTTGGGAAGAACTGCTCTTGTCACTGGAGCCTTTTTCATAGATAACACCGGTAGAGGTGTCATTCTTCGAAGATTCGGTCTTCTTAGAAGAAACTTTGGAATCTGTGGCAACAGTGGATGCAGCAGATGCATAATTGTTAATAGAATTAATTGCCATAATCTTAACCCTCCTTGGTCAAATGCTTACTAAGTATCCATTCTTAGTCTTATTCATATATTTTATCGGTAAGAATGGGACAAAATATAAGAGGAAGAATTGACCTTTTTAGAAAAAAAATGATAACATAAATTTGTATCATGTATACAAAATACAGGAGAAAAACAATGGACGAACTTGCAATAAAAGCACTGGCAAAAAATAAATCTTGGATTGGACGTATTACGTCGGAGAGAAGATGGGTATCATGAAGTAAAGATGGTTATGCAGACCATGCATTTATATGACCAGCTTCATCTTAAGAAAATAGAGTCTGGCATACATTTAGAGACAAATCTTGGATTTCTTCCGGTAGATGAAAGTAATCTGGCTTACCGGGCAGCGAGACTTATGAAAGAAAAATATCAGATTGAAGAAGGCATTGATATCCGGCTGAATAAGCGGATTCCTGTTGCTGCCGGGATGGCAGGTGGAAGCACGGATGCCGCAGGTGTGCTTTATGGAATCAATGAATTATTCAATCTTGGAATAAAGCGGAAAGAACTGATGGAGCTGGGCGTTCAGATTGGGGCTGACGTACCGTATTGCATCATGCGTGGTACAGCTTTGGCAGAAGGCATTGGAGAAAAATTAACTTCACTGCCACCGATGGTGAAGTGTCCGGTAGTGATTGCCAAACCGCAGGTCAGTGTATCTACTAAATATGTCTATGAGAATCTGAAGCTGGATGAGCATACACAGCATCCTGACATTGATGCCTTAATACAGAATATCCGCACAAAGGATTTGCCGGCAATTGCAGGTAGTATGGGAAATCTTTTAGAAACGGTTACTGCAAAAAAGTATCCGGAGATAGAGAAGATAAAAAGAACTGATGCGGGAAAATGGTGCATTGAATGCCATGATGAGTGGAAGTGGTCCGACAGTATTTGGACTTTTTGATGAACTGGAAACGGCAAAAATGGCAGCAGCGATTGTACGTCAGAGCGGGCTCGCAAGGCAGGTCTTTGTAACAGATATTTATAATAATAGAAGATAAGAACATGCTCTTTATAAAAAAGGGTTGGAGGGTTAATATATGACAGATAATCTGGAATTAAATATGAATGCATATCTTCCTTTGCGAGATGTTGTATTTAATACACTTCGTGAGGCAATATTAAAAGGAGAATTAAAACCGGGTGAAAGACTGATGGAGCTGCAGCTGGCATCTAAGCTTGGAGTCAGCCGGACTCCGATTCGTGAGTGCCATCCGGATGTTAGAGCAGGAGGGGCTTGCTGTAACCGTACCGAGAAGAGGAGCCGAGGTTGCCCGCATGACAGAAAAGGACATGGAAGATGTGTTACAGATCCGGGCAGCTTTAGATGAACTGGCAGTGCAGCTTGCAACAGAACAGATTACAGATGAACAGTTTGATGCATTAGAACAGGCAAGACAGAATTTTGAAAATTCTTTAAAAAGTGATGATGTAAAAGAAATTGCACAGGCAGATGTAGCATTTCATGATGCAATTTATAATGCTACCGGAAATGCAAAACTGGTATCCATGCTGAACAATCTGCGGGAGCAGATGTATCGTTACCGTGTAGAATATTTAAAGGACGAGACGATTTATCCGAGATTATTAAAGGAACATAAGGATATTGCAGAGAGTCTTCGCAGGAAGGACAAGTCTCGTGCTTCAGAAACCATGCGGGAGCATGTGAAGAATCAGGCAGAAGCAGTCAAAGATATGATCCGTCAGCAGGAACAAGACCAATAGCATAAAGAAACAGGAATAAAAAAGCAAAATACGGAAACACTAAGGACAGACCGCACAGGGTCTGTCCTTTTTGCATATGCACAGGTGACTGGAAATCGCATGCTTATATGCAGAGCTGGCGGACATCCGATACTATAAAAATTATGCCAAGGAGTTGATTTATGCAGCAGAAAGAAGAAAAAATCGCAGGGCACACTGCAAAGCATATCGCAGGACACACCGCAGAACATACAACAGAACGTAATGCAGAATACAATGATGAAATTACAACCAGTTTGCAGGAAAATGCTGCACGTTTTCAGAAGATATTTTCCGGGTGTGCGGATATTAAAATGCGAACCATGAAGATTGGACAGAAGCAGCAGATTGCGTGTATGGCAGCATACATAGAGGTAACCGGTGGTGGAGCAATTTTTGAGAAATCTCTCGTTGGCAGGCTTTTAAACGAATTGTGTCATTATAATGAAAAAGAAGTCTATGAGCGGCTGTCGCAGAATGCCCTTGGCTTATCGGATGTTACGCCCTTTGATACTTTTTCGGATGCAGCAGCAGGTCTTTTGACCGGAGATACCATTCTATTTATAGATGGCTATGATAAAGCGTTAAAGATTCCGGATAAGGGATATCCTTCTATGGGAATTTCAGAAGTAAATTCAGAAAAGGTAATCCGGGGCTCCAATGAAGGATTTACCGAGTCCGTAAAAGCGAATACGGCATTAGTACGTAAAAGGATTCGTTCTCCGAAAGTAAAGGTAAAAGAGAAAAAGATAGGGCTGCGCAGTAAGACCAATGTGGATTTGATGTATATGGAAGATTTGATTTATCCCGGAGTGTTAGAGGAGGTAGAAAAGCGGCTTGACGGATTTGAAATTGACGGAGTCTTAGACAGTGGAATCATTGAACAGCTTACAGAAGAAAAATGGTATTCTCCATTTCCGCAGTTTCAGACCACACAGCGGCCGGACCGGGCAGCTATGGCAATTTTAGAGGGAAGGGTAGTGCTGATTGCGGATAATTCACCAATTGCACTGATACTGCCGACGGATTATAACTCCTTCATACAGACCAGTGATGACTATTACAACCGCTGGGAAATTGCATCATTGGGAAGAATTTTACGTTTTCTGGCTTCTTTTTTGCCATGACATTACCGGGACTGTATCTTGCAGTCTGTAATTTTCATACACAGATACTGCCGACGAAATTGCTGTTATCCTTTGCTGCAGCAAGACAAGGAGTGCCGTTTCCCGGGGTGGTAGAGGTACTTTTGATGGAGTTATCCTTTGAATTGTTGCGGGAAGCAGGCGTACGCCTTCCGGGAGCTATGGGGAATACCATAGGAATTGTCGGTGGGCTGATTATTGGACAGGCGGCAGTGGAAGCAAATCTGGTCAGTCCTATCGTGGTAATTGTGGTGGCATTTACAGCACTGTGTTCCTTTGCGGTACCCAATGAAGAATTTGCAACAGCATTTCGCATCTTGAAATTTTTCTTTATTGCCATGTGTGCGTGGCTGGGCTTTTTTCGGCTTTTTTGATGGCTTTACTTGCGGTACTCATTCATCTGTCGCATCTTAAGAGTTTTGGCATTCCATATCTGATGCCCTTTGTAGGCGCAGATGTAACGGATTATCAGGATGAGCGGGACAGTCTGCTGCGTCTGCCATTATATCAATTGCGGCACAGACCGGTTTTTGCGAGACGCCACAATCGTCTGCGGCTTAGGAGGAAAAAGTAATTATGTTTTCAGAAAATCAGAAAATATCAGAGAGGCAGATGGCAAGGCTCCTGATTTTTGATATGTGCGGAATCAGTACGTTGCTGCTTCCCGGACTGTTAGGAAAAATGCTTGGGACAGACGGCGTATTTGCGATATTGCTGGGAGCAGTGCCGGTGTATCTATTTACCTTTCTTCCAGAGCTGCTACAGGAAAAGCGGAAAAACAGTAATACCAGAAATGGCAGTAACACCAGCAATATCAGTAATATCGGGAAAAGTTATCCGGAGATTTTAAAGAAGCAAGGAAATGGTTTTATTCGCATTTTTGTACTGGTAGTCTATACGGTCGAGGGGATTCTGCTGGCGGGCTATGGCTTATTTCTTTTAAGTGACCTGATGGTGAGTGAATTGTTAAAGGATAGTTCATTTGTGCTGGCAGCAGTTTTACTAATGCTTTTATGTGGCTATGGAATCTGGCAGGGCATCGAAGGGCGTGCCCGGGTGTATGAAATCCTGTTCTGGTTTGTATTTCTTCCACTTATTTTAATGCTGCTTCTGGCAACAAAGGATGTCAATACGATTTACTGGACTCCGGTAATGGTACATTCCTGGGGAAACTTTGTTAAAGGGACAGCGGCAGTTGTGCTTCTGTATGGCACAATGGCATTTGTTTTGTTTTTACAGCCCTATCTTGCAGAAAATGTCCGTGTAGGACGAACATGCCGGAAAAGCCTTTGTGTTACAGTGATTTTTAATGCTGCAATCTATCTGATTACGCTTGGCATCTTTGGCAGTGGCATGCTGCCGAAAATGAAATATCCGGCAATTACATTAATGAGCATGATAAAAAACTGCCAGGCGGTTTCTTCGAACGGCAGGATGCCTTTATGGTAGCAATCTGGTTCTTTACAATTTACGCATTTATCAATACCGGAATGTTTTATGCCTCGGATTTGCTGAAAGCTGTATGGCAAAAGGAAGGGCGCCAAAAAGCGGATGGGAAAAATGAAGCGATTCCGGGAAAAGCCGATGCGAAAAGTATAGAAAAATTGATAATACCAAGTGTAATGGTTCTTACATTTGCAGTCACATTACTTTTTTTACCGGCTACCGGAGTGGAAAATAATGTTTATATGGATTCAGGCAATTGCATTTCTTCCGTTGACGGTAATTCTTCCGCTGTGCATTGGAGAGATAAGTAAATGCCGGGAAAAGGGATAGTGAAAAAGGATAGCGGAAAAAATGGTGGAAAGGAGCAGCAGTATGAAAAATAGGATCGTGACAATTGTTTCCATGATATTTTTGGTAGTCTTATGCTTTGGCGGCTGTGGAAATACAGAGTTGGAAGAACGGAATTTTCCATTGGCAGCAGCAGTGACTTTGACAAAGGAGAACTATCAGATGGCATTTGGCTTTGAGCAGCTTAAGGATGTGGCAGATGAGAAAAGCGAAAAAGAGAATACATCGGTACTTCTGGCGGAAGGAAAAGACTGCATGGAGCTGTTTTTGCATGCAGATGGGGAAAATCCTGGAGAGATGGATTATAACCATTTAAAGGCATTGATTCTAAACCGGTCGCTTTTAGAGGATGAAAAGCGGCTGGGGGCATTTCTTGGGTATCTGGAAGAGGAAAATCTTTTTTCGAGGAATACGCTGCTTTTTGTTACGGAGGATGAACCGGATCAGGTGATGGAGATGGATACAGTTTTAAAAGAGCCGGTAGGAACTTATCTGAATGAAAGAATTGCCTCGGATGAACGTTTTAAGGACAGTGAGGCAGTTACGCTGGGCAGCCTGTTCCGGATATGGGAAAATGAGAACGAAAATCTGTGGCTTCCCTATATTAACTGTGCAGAAGATAAAATGACCCTGGAAAAATAGTATCTGATGCAGGGCAGGATGGCAGCAGGCAAAGTGGACCGGGAAACGGGAGAACTGGCTTTACTCTCAGAGCAGAAGATGAAAAGCTACAGTATTTCACTTGAAGATGCAGAAAGTGTAACACTTAGTAATTTATGCTGCAGCTATGCTTTTATGGAGCAGAATGGACAGGTGACGGAAACCGTTACAATAAAGGCGGATGGAAAATATCAGGGCAACAGGGAACTGCTGCAGAAAACAAAACACAGGGATGAAAAATTGGAAGACCTTCATACAGACAGTCAGGATGGAAATGCACTGCTGGAAGTGGAAGCAGAAATAGAGCAGACTTTGGAAGAAAAGATGGATGCCATGACAGAAAAATTGCAACAGAATCAGAATGCAGATGGAACAAACAGTTATTATAAATTAGGGGCATATGCAAGGGATATTTATTTGCAATATCAGAAGGATTGGAGCAGTTACCGGAAAAACCTGACAGTGGAATATCATTGGGATGTCACACTGGTGACATCTCCGTAGGATGTTAGACACCCGGTTACACTGGTAACATTGGAAACATCTTTGTAAGATGTCTGGTTCTGGTGATGCTGACGGCAGCCGCTTAGTTCTTAAGTTAATTTATTAATTTGACTTAGATTGGGCAAAAACAGAAAGATTACATTACTTTTTGCCCAAAATGAGTGGCAGAAGGAAGCATAGTCTTTGTTATTTGCTTCTGATTGGGTAAAAAGACTTCATTTTTCTAGAATCTTGCCCAAACCGAGAGAACTTCGGAGATAACAGCAGAGGAGATTGGGCAAAAAAGATTCATTTTTCTAGAATCTTACCCAAATCATCTTCACCAGCAACCTTCGCGGGAAAAATTGCAACCACAGCCACATCCCCAAGAGGAAGTCGCAAACTCAACCGTGTCCCTAAAAGAAAAGTTACAAGCTCAGCCGCATCCCACCAAGAAAAATTTACAACCCCACCACATTTCTACATAAAATTTTCTCCCCCAAAAAGTTATCAAAATGTATAGAAAAAATTTTTTCGGTTATATTCCAGATAGAAAGTCAGAATGGTATGGCTAAAGAAAGCGTAGCAAGGAAAAGAAGAAATAAGAAATAAGAAACATGAAAAGGAGTTTTAAGATGAAAGAATATAACCGAAAAAAATTGTATTTAAAAAGGGCGTTGTTCTATGGCATGCTGTTATTACTGTTGGTATTTACGGCAGGCAGTGCGAAAAAAGGCTTATGAGGGGCGAAGAATGCAGGAGGACATTGCAGAAAAGATTCTGCGTTTCCATGTCAGGGCAAACAGTGATGGGGAAGAAGACCAGAAACTGAAACTTAAGGTGCGGGATGCTGTTGGAAAAGAGATGGGAGAGCTTTTGCAGGATGCAAAAACAGCCGAAGAAAGCAGCCGGATTGCAAGAGAACATTTCCCGGAAATTATACATATTGCAAAAAAGAAGTCATCCGGCAGGAGGGCTATGATTATCCGGTAGAGGTGAAATTATCTTCCGTGGAGTTCCCGGTAAAGACCTATGGCAGTTATACGTTCCCGGCGGGAACTTATCAGGCACTGGAAGTGATTATCGGAGCAGGCATGGGACATAACTGGTGGTGTGTCATGTATCCGAATATGTGCTTTGAAGGAAGTGTCTATGAGGTTGTGGATGATAAATCAGAAAAGGTATTGAAGGATACCTTAAGTGAGACGGAATATCAGTCCCTGATGGAAGAGAAGAATTATAAGATTTCATGGAAATGGCTGGATTTCTGGGATAAATAGTGCTATACTGACCTGGATTTCTATAGAAGGAGCGGATTAGATGACAAAAGATGTAATCGTATCAATCAGCGGATTACAGATGCCGGCAGAAGGAGAAGCAGAGCCGGTTGAAGTGATTACGGTAGGGGATTATTACCAGAAAAACGGAAAACATTATGTGCTGTATGAAGAAGTAAATGAAGGTTTTGAAGGAAGCACAAAGAATATAATCAAGATGCAGGAAAACTGTATTGATATTACAAAAAAGGAGTTTCAATGTACATATGGTCTTTGAAAAGAACCGGAAAAATATGTCTTATTATGGAACGCCATTTGGAAATCTTCTGGTTGGAATTGATGCAAAGGATATTAAAGTGGAAGAGACAGAACATTGTATTGATGTGCAGATAGATTATGCATTGGAGGTAAACTATGAGCATCTGGCAGACTGTACCATTAAGATGAAGATTGCATCAAAAGAAAAAAGGCGAATTTAGTCTGGCGTAGCTGGATGTATAAAAATAGAGCTGGGTGAAAACCCAGCTCAAATTATTTTATTTACCAGCTTTTTCTTTTAACTTTGCCATAAAGCCTTTTTTTTTTTGGCAGGCGCTTCGATAGGACCGCGCATTCCTTTTACTGCGGTAATGTAAAGCCCACTGACAGTAGCTTTTACTTCCTTCTTAACCGGAACGGAATCAAAAATCTGTCCGTCACAGATTAAAGTCATAACCTTTGGACCAACCTTTGCTTTGACGATTGGTAGTTTGTAACGGCGGAGCAGTGTCGGGGTCTGGGCAATGGCAGTTGCCGGAAGACCGGAATCTTTAAGCCGCATCTTCTTCTTATCGATAATCAGCATGGAAATGGTCTGTGCTGCTGCTGCAATCTGGGCATCCTGTTCTTCTTTTTTTCTGAGCTCGTTTGCCCACAAAATAAAGAACAATCAGGGCAATAATCATAATAATCAGTATTGTTAATAATACAATCGCAAATTTTGGCACGATGAAAACCTCCTTAAGTAAAATCCAAATATGATTGTATCATTGATTGGCAGGATTGACAACCTGCAAATGCGAAAAATTCTATGAAATGCTTTTATTTTCGGTGAAAATGTGGTATCTTTAGAAAGTATGACTGACTGGAAAAATCCAGCCTTTGAATGAAAGACAGAAGGGAAATAAATATGAAGAAGAAAATAGTAGCAGTATTGTTATGCCTGACACTGGCATTTTCAGTAACTGGCTGTGGAAAAGACAAGAAAAGTGAATTGGTAGAGAATACAGAGAGCACAGAAGTGGTATCCAGTGCGGCAATTGATTTTGACCCGCTTGATTATGTGGAACTGGGCGATTATATGGGATTGTCAGTAGCTTTGACAGACGATTATTCCGTAAGTGATGATGATGTGAAGACTTTTATTGAGAATAGCGTAATTACCAACTATCCATACTATGTAGATACGGATAAAACAGTGGTAGAGGATGGAGATGCTGTAAATATCGATTATGAAGGATTAAAAGATGGCGTGGCATTCAGCGGTGGAACTGCAACAGATACGGTCCTAGAGATTGGAAGCAATACATTTATTGACGGCTTCGAAGAAGGACTGATCGGTGCAAAAGTAGGGGATAAAGTAACCTTGAATCTTACATTCCCGGAAAACTATAAAAATACAGATCTGGCAGGACAGGCAGTTGTGTTTAATGTAACCATCAATAAAATCGTTGAGAAGCAGGATATTACTTATGACAATATGACAGATGAATATGTGGCATATGTCAATGCTAAAGCCAGCCTTGGCTATGATACGGTAGATGAGATGAAGGCAGATGCACGCAATTATCTGGAATCTTCTAAGGAATCTTCCAAGAAATCTGCAATCCGTTCTGCAGTAATGGACAAGTTAGGAGAGGTATGTACCGTAAAGGAACTTCCGGATGGACTTCTGGATGCCCGTATGGAAGAAGTAATGGCACAGTATGAATCCTATTACTGCAGCGATGGAAGCAGCCTTAAGGATTATGTGGAAAATACAGCAAATCAGGATTATGATGAATTTGTAAGCAATGTAACTGACGAAGTGACATCAGATCTTAAGACACAGATGATTTTAGAGGCAATTGCAGAAAAGGAAGGCATTGAGTTTGACCAGGAAGGCTTTGACAGCTACGTTGGAAATCTTATGAGCAATTACAGCTACAGCGATGAGTCTACATTATACAAATCATATGGATTAAGCGCAGACAGCGGAAAAGAATATTTAAAGAAAGTATATGTATGCAATCTGGCACTTCAGAAAGTAGTCGACAGTGCAACTGTTGAAGATGAGGCAGGAACAGAAAATGTTACAGATACTGAATTAAATACAGAAAACTAAAAAGGATTAGAAAATTTTTTATCTAAGGGGGATAGAAAAATGGAACTTGTTGACATCAGAGATTTATTTCACCATCAGGAAGATTATGTAGGTAAGAAAATTACCGTCGGAGGCTGGGTAAGAAGTAACCGTAATTCTAAAAACTTCGGATTTATCGTAGTAAATGACGGAACTTTTTTTGAACCACTGCAGGTAGTATATGCAGACGGACTGGAGAATTTTCAGGAGCTTACCAAAATTAATGTGGGCGCAGCTATTGTTGTTACCGGAGTGCTGGAAGCTACACCGGAAGCAAAGCAGCCATTTGAAATTCAGGCAGAGGAAATCGTAATTGAAGGCGCATCTGCACCGGATTATCCGTTACAGAAGAAACGCCATAGCTTCGAATATTTAAGAACTATTTCACATTTAAGACCACGTACTAATACCTTTGAAGCAGTATTCCGTGTACGTTCCCTGATTGCTTATGCGATCCATCAGTTTTTCCAGGAGAGAGGATTCGTATATGTACACACTCCATTAATCACAGGAAGTGACTGTGAGGGTGCGGGAGAAATGTTCCAGGTTACTACCATGGACTTAAATAACATTCCACACAAGGAAGACGGAAGCATTGATTATACACAGGATTTCTTTGGAAAACCAACCAATCTTACCGTAAGTGGACAGTTAAATGGAGAGACCTTTGCGCTGGCGTTCAAAAATATTTATACCTTTGGACCAACCTTCAGGGCAGAGAATTCCAATACTACAAGACATGCTGCAGAGTTCTGGATGATTGAGCCGGAAATCGCATTTGCAGATCTGGAAGATGACATGGTACTGGCAGAGAGCATGTTAAAATATATCATTTCCTATGTTATGGAACATGCACCGGAAGAAATGCAGTTCTTTAATTCCTTCGTAGACAAGGGGCTGATTGAGCGGTTGAATAATGTATTACATTCCGATTTCGCAAGAGTGACTTATACAGAAGCCATTGAACTTCTGGAGAAGAATAATGATAAATTTGATTACAAGGTATCCTGGGGCTGCGACCTTCAGACCGAGCATGAGCGTTTCTTAACCGAGCAGGTTTTCAAGAGACCGGTATTCGTAACAGATTATCCAAAGGAAATCAAAGCTTTCTATATGAAACTCAATGAAGATGGCAAGACAGTTGCAGCAGTTGACTGTCTGGTACCGGGAATCGGAGAAATCATCGGAGGAAGCCAGAGAGAGGATGACTACGATAAATTATTAGAAAGAATCCATGAACTTGGATTAAAAGAGGAAGATTACAGCTTCTATCTTGATTTACGTAAATATGGTTCTGCAAGACATGCAGGCTTCGGACTTGGATTTGAAAGATGTGTCATGTATCTTACCGGTATGGCAAACATCCGTGATGTCATTCCGTTCCCAAGAACCGTTAACACCTGTGAATTGTAAGAGCAGCAGGTTATAAAAGAAGTATATAGAAGAAGGGTGTATGAAAAAATCGTTTTTTCATACGCCCTTCTTTGAATTATGGATTGATTTTATATAAGATAAATAAAGGGAGGTATTTTGTTTAACCCATAATTACTTCAACAGTAACTTCTTTCTTAGACGGATCAAATGGAATCATATTGCCATCAACAATGGCACCATCTACTGTAAGAACTTTGACACCTTTCTGTACGCCATTTGGATTCTTTACCAGGATGTGATAGGTTACACCACGGAAATCTCGTTTTGCGGTAAAACCGGATAAAGTAGATGGAATACATGGGTCAATTACAAGACCATCATAATCCGGACGGATACCTAAGATATACTGGGATACATCAAGGAAGGTCCATGCAGCAGTACCGGTAAGCCAGCTGTTCTTTGCTTCACCGAAGTTTGGAGCATCTTTTCCGGCAATCATCTGGGAATAAACATAAGGTTCAGTGCGGTGGATCTCGCTGATATCTTCGATATAAGCAGGACAGGTTCTGGTGTATACCTGCCATGCACGGTCACCGCGTCCAACGACTGTTTCTGCAATGGAAATCCATGGATTGTTGTGACAGAAGATACCAGCATTCTCTTTGTATCCAGGTGGATAGGAAGAAATTTCACCAAGCTCTACATGGTATTTATGATAAGGTGGCTGCAGCAGCACAATACCATATTTGGTATCCAAGTATTTTTCAACAGACTGCATTGCCTGAAGACAATTGCCTTCTTTCAGTCCGATTTCTGCCATAACACAGAATCCCTGCGGCTCGATAAAGATTTTACCGTCTTCACATTCTTTGGAACCGATTTTCTGTTTGTAGTGGTCGTAAGCTCTTAAGAACCATTCGCCATCCCAGCCGGCATCGAGAACGGTTTTTTCCATGGAAGCAATTGCTTCTTCCGCTTCTTTGGCTTCTTCATTTAATCCTCTGTGTTTGCAGATTTCTACATAATCTTTACCATATTTTACAAACATGCCTGCGATAAATACAGACTCTGCATTTGGTCCCTCAGATGGTCCGAAGGTCTGGAAGGATTCACCCGGCTCTTCTGAGAAGCAGTTTAAGTTCAGACAGTCATTCCAGTCAGCACGTCCAATCAGAGGGAGCCCATGTGGTCCTAAGTGTGTTCTGGTATAGTTGAAGGAACGTCTTAAATGTTCCATAAAATCGGTTGCTTTGCTTTCGTCATTATCATAAGGAGTGATTTCATCTAAAATGGAGTAATCTCCGGTCTCCTTGATATAAGCAGCAGTACCGGCAATGAGCCATAACGGGTCATCATTGAAACCGCTTCCGATATCAGCATTTCCTTTTTTCGTCAGTGGCTGATACTGATGGTACGCGCTTCCGTCTTCAAACTGGGTAGATGCAATATCGAGCAGACGCTCTCTTGCGCGGTCCGGGATCAGATGAACGAAGCCGAGCAGATCCTGCCAGGAATCACGGAAGCCCATGCCTCGTCCAATTCCGGATTCGAAATAGGAAGCGGAACGTGACATATTAAAGGTAACCATACACTGATACTGATGCCAGATGTTTACCATACGGTCTAACTTCTCTTCGGAAGAAGATACGGTAAAGTGGTTTAAAAAGGTTATTCCAGTATTCTTTTAATTCTGCCAAAGCAGCATCTGCCTTTTCTGTGGTATCAAAACGTCTTAATAATTCTTCTGCCGGTTTTCTGTTGATGCATCCATTTTCTGCAGGACCATCCCATTTCTCGGCAACTGGATTCTCTACATAACCCAGTACAAATACGAAAGTCTTAGTCTCACCCGGTGCAAGTGAAACCTTAATATGGTGGACCGATCGGAGCCCAGCCGCTTGCTACAGAGTTCTTAGAGGTTCCGTTTATAACAACTTCCGGCGCGGAATTTTCACCATAAGCACCGAGGAAAGATTCACGGTCGGTATCGAATCCGGCAAGCTGGGTATTTACAGCATATACCGCATAATGATTACGGCGCTCGCGGTATTCTGTCTTATGATAAAGGGCAGAGCCGTGAATTTCCACTTCACCGGTACTGAAGTTACGCTGGAAGTTTGTCATATCATCCATGGCATTCCACAGACAGAATTCAACATAAGAGAATACGGAAATTTCTTTGTGTTCGCTGCCGTGGTTGGTCAGTGTCAGTTTGTTAATCTCACAGGTATTTCCCATAGGAACAAACATGGTCAGCTCTGCGGATAACTGATTTTTGCTTCCCTCAAAAACAGAGTAGCCTAATCCATGCCGGCACTGATAGGAATCTAATTCCGTCTTGGCTGGCATCCATCCCGGATTCCAGATGGTGTCACCGTCTTTAATATAGTAATAATGTCCATTGCTGTCATAAGGAATATTGTTGTAACGATATCTTGTAAGACGAAGGAGCTTGGCATCTTTATAGAAACTGTATCCTCCGCAGGTGTTGGAAACCAGTGAAAAGAAATCTTCACATCCTAAATAGTTGATCCATGGAAGCGGAGTCTTTGGGGAAGTGATGACATATTCTTTCGCTGCATCATCGAAATGTCCAAATTTCATAATTAAATATCCTCCTTAAATACGATGTGTTCGAAAACGATTAAGAGAGGTATTTCTTTAGGTTGAGTATAATATAAGAATCAGGAAAAAGCAACAGAAATATTGAAGAAAGTATGTATTTTAGGAGAAAAGAGCGAAAATGACAGCTTTTTGTCATACGAACCGAAAACACTGAGTGATAACGATTAAGTGGAAAGAAAGAAAAAAATCGACTTAATATAGAAGAAAGAAAAAACTGATTAGTAAAAAATGCACAAAACAAACGAATAAAAACTAGATAACTGTTACAAATATACAAAAAAGGGTTGCATTTCACACTGGATATGTTATGATAAAGCTACGAATACGATTAAGAAAAAGCAACTCGAAACAGTGAGGTGCAGAGGATGGTATCTTTAAAAGACATTGCGAAAGAATGTGGTGTATCAACTGCAACAGTTAGCAAAGCACTGAATGGACAACATGATATTGGAGAAGAAACAAAAGCAAGAGTAAGAGAGACAGCAGAGCGGATGGGGTATTTTCCAAATGCAGCTGCCAGAGCATTAAAGACCAACCGTTCCTACAACGTAGGAGTCCTGTTTCAGGAAGAAGCAGGAAGTGGTCTGACACATGAATATTTTTCAGGTGTGTTAAATGGAATTAAGGTGCAGGTTGAGAAGATGGGATACGATGTAACATTTATCAACAACAGTTACGGAGTAAAGAAAACCTCATTTTTTGAACATTGCAGATACCGGAACTTTGAAGGAATCGTTATCGTGTGTGCTGATTTTGCCAGCCAGGGAGTGCTTGAATTAATGAACAGTGCATTCCCGGTGGTGACCATTGATTATACACATTACAATTGTACAGCAGTTTGTTCCAATAATGTAAAAGGAATGGAGGATCTGCTGAAGTATATATATAAGAAGGGTCACCGAAAAATTGCTTACATACACGGACAGAAAAACTCGAATGTAACACGAGAAAGACTTACAAGCTTTTACCGGACGATGGAAGAACTTCATATTAAGGTAAATGAAGATTACATTCGGGAAGCTGCTTATCTGGAAACAAAGGGAGCGGCGGAGCAGACAGAAATCTTACTTGATATGGATGACCCGCCAACCTGTATTCTTTATCCGGATGACACCTCTTTAATCGGAGGAAAAAATGTGATTATGGAACGTGGGATGCATATCCCGGAAGATGTTTCCATTGCAGGATATGATGGAACAAGAATTTCCCAGTTATCTCATCCGAGAATCACAACGATTCATCAGGATACCGAAGAAATAGGAAGAGAAGCAGCCAGGCGTCTGATTGATGCCATCGAGAAACCGAGAACTACTCTCATAGAGAGAGTCGTTATAGAGGGCACATTGATTACCGGCCAGTCGGTAGGAGAGCTGCCTGAAACAACATCCGAAGAGGATGACCAATAAGAAGGAGGAGAACTCAATGAAAAAGAAACTTATCAGTACTTTATTGTGCGTATCCATGGTAGCAGCTATGGTAGCTGGATGTGGATCAAAAGATGACACAAAGGATGCGAACAATGATGCATCCACCACAGAGAAAACAGCAGATGCAGACACAGACACAGACACCGACAGTGATTCTACAGAAGTAGAGAATACAATCACCGGTGATCCTAGTGCAGATGATGCATTCGTAGTATGGGGCTGGAACGACGATATCAAGAATATCTTAGATGGACCGTTTGCAGAGCAGTACCCAGACCTTGCAAAACGTATCGTATTCGTAAATGCAGGTGGATCTGATTATTATCAGACAAAGATTGATGAAATCTTAGATGATCCTGATAATGAATTGTATCCAGACCTGATGGGACTTGAGGTTGACTACGTTTTGAAATATGTAAACAGTGACTGGCTGACCTCAGTTGGTGACTGTGGAATTACAGCAGATCATTATGCAAATCAGTATCAGTACAATCTGGATCTTGGAACTGTATCCGGCGAAGATTCTTCTGATGCAAACAATGTAAAAGCATTATTCTGGCAGGCTACTCCTGGATGCTTCCAGTTAAGAGCAGACCTTTGTGAGAAATATCTTGGAACAACAGATCCTGCTGAATTAAGCACAATGTTCTCTACATGGGATGGCGTTCTTGATGCAGCAAGAAAAGTAAATGATGCATCCAATGGAAAATGTAAACTGTTCTCCGGTTATGATGAGTGCTTCCGTGTACTTTCAAACTCAAGAGCAACCGGCTGGTATGGCGATGACGATGTCATTTCTGTTGATGATAACATGACACAGTACATGGACCTTGCTAAGACAATGGTAGACGAAGGCTTAACCTATGAAACAGACCAGTGGTCAACTGACTGGTATGCAAACATGGAAGGTGACGGCGAAACATCTAATGCAGCACTTGCTTACTGCGGATGCCCATGGTTCACATACTGGAGCTTAAAAGATACCTGGAAAGGCAACACAATCCTTGTAAACGCACCGGAGCAGTTCTATTGGGGTGGTACAGGACTTGCAGCAACAGCTAACTGTGCAGATAAAGAACTTGCTGGAACAATCATTAAAGCATTTACCTGTGATACAGACTTCATGGTATCTATCAATGCAAAGAACAGTGATTTCGTAAACAACAAAGAAGCTGTTAAGAAGATTTCAGAAGCTGGTGCAACCTGTGACTTCTTATATGCAGATGCTGGTCAGGACATCATGGCATTCTACTTACCAATGGCTGATTCTATCAGTGCTAAGAATGCAACAGCAGAAGATCAGAACATCAATGCTTCCTGGGCTACTCAGGTAAAAAGAATATGCAGCAGGAAACAAGGATAAGGATACTGCAATCGCAGATTTCAAATCCGCAGTACATGACTCCTATTCATACTTAAAAGCTGAATAATCAGTAAAAGAACAATAACTATGCTGCCCTTTCCGGCATGGGAAGGGCAGCATTTATAAACAAAACTATTGGAGAGTTGTTTTTAAATATAGGGAAATGGAAGATGGATTGAGAGGAGTTGGCAAAGATGGACAAAAAGAAAAAACGTAAACATATTGAATATGGCAGATATGGATACTTCTTTATCGCCCCATTCTTCATTGCATATTGTCTGTTTCAGTTATGGCGTTATTTAATACATTTTACTATAGTACATTAAGCTACTATAAGAGAAACGGTAGAGAATTTATTGAATTTTGTGGATTAGACAATTTCAAAAATATTCTTGGACTGACAGCAGGTGAAAAAGGATATGCATTGATTTATTTGAAAAATACACTGGCAATGTGGGTATGCAACTTTATTCCACAGATTTTAGTTTCATTGTTACTGGCAGTATGGCTGACTGATAACATTGTAAAATTAAAAGCTCAGGGCGCATACAAAATTATTATTTACTTACCGAGTATTATCACAGCAGCGTCTGTATCTGTTTTATTCAATGCAATGTTCTCCCAGTACGGACCAATTACACAGTCCTTACGTAACATGGGAATCATTTCACAGAAATTTAACTTTATGACAAGCATCGGCGGAACGCGGGGGTTAATATCATTTATCCTCTTCTGGATGTGGTATGGAAATACAACCCTGTTGCTGATATCAGGAGTTTTGGGAATTGACCCAAGTCTTTATGAAGCAGCTGATATCGATGGAGCAACCGGATGGAAGAAATTCCGTTATTTAACACTTCCATTATTAAAACCGATTATGTTATATGTATTGATTACTTCCGCAATCGGTGGTTTACAGATGTACGATATCCCGGCATTATTCAATGTCAGCAAGTCAGGACTTATCGGACAGCCGGATGATTCATCCACAACAATGGCAATGTACATCATGAGATTATATCAGAGTGATGTAGGTAAGGCGGCAGCAGTATCTGTATTCCTGTTTATTCTGACCTTGATTATCAGTCTTATCTTCTTCGGAACGATGACGGATCGGAGCGAGAAGAAACATAAGAAAGGAGGGAATCGATAATGGCAAGTTTTGATATGGCAATGAGCGGACAGACATCCCAGCCAAAACAGAAAAGTTATTCGAAAGTATTACATACGAAAAGAGCAATCCGAGGTTTGATTTGTATCCTCTTCTGTCTCTTGAGTTTACTGCCATTCCTTTTAATGGTTATGAATGCAACCAGAACCTCCGGAGATATACAGGCAGGTGTAACATTGATTCCTTCTTCACACCTGATGGAGAACTGGAATATGCTTATTCAGAAGCAGAATGGTATGAGATTAACATTAGGAAGAGCAATGTTGAACTCCTTATGTATCACAGTACCAGGTACCTTCCTTGCAGTATATTGTTCCTGTATGACAGCTTATGGAATTCATGTATATAACTTCAAAGCAAAGAAGTTTGCATGGGCGTTCATCATGGCAATCATGATGGTACCGAACCAGATTACAATCATTGGTTTCTACCGCTTTATGTTAAAACTGAATCTGGTAGATACTTATATCCCATTGATTATTCCTTGTATCGCAGCACCGGCAGTTGTATTCTTCATGAAACAGTATATGGAAAGTACCTTATCCATTGAAATGATTGAAGCTGCACGAATTGACGGAGCAAGAGAATTCCGGATTTTCAATACCATTATCATGCCGATTATGAAACCGGCAGTAGCAACACAGGCAATCTTCCAGTTTATTGCACAGTGGAATAACCTCTTTACCCCAACCATCATGTTAACAACTGATGAGAAGAAAACACTTCCATTGTTCGTACAGATGCTGACAGCAGATCAGTTCCGTGTAGATTACGGTGTTGTATATGTAGGCCTACCGTAACGGTACTTCCATTAATTATTGCTTACCTTATCCTTTCAAAATACATTGTAGCAGGTGTAGCACTTGGTGGTGTAAAGGGCTAAAACAAAAAGAATTTTTTTTTCCATTTCCTCATACAAAATATAATTAAGCGCGAAGAAGAGGTTGCCGAAAGGCAGCCTCTCTTTGTGTGCATACAATCACTTGCAATTAGACAAGTTCTGTGATACACTTTCAAACGTTGCAAGTACCCCGTAAAACCAAGGTCTTTGGGGAAGAAGAAACCGAGTGTTCGAGACCTTCCACTCGTAAAACAAAACTAAAGGAGAAACAAGAATATGAGAAACAAAAAAGTATTATTTATTGTGCAGGCTGCGTTAATTGCAGCAATCTATGTGGCACTGACTTATCTTAGCAGTATTGCAGGACTGGCATCCGGTACGATTCAGGTGCGTATTTCAGAAGCATTATGTATTCTGCCAGTATTTACGACTGCAGCAATTCCGGGATTATGGCTGGGATGTTTTCTGGCAAATATGCTGACAGGCGGTATTCCTGTGGATGTTGTGTGCGGAAGCGTTGCAACTTTGATTGGAGCGTGTGGAACTTATGCATTAAGAAAGCATAAATTTGCATGCACATGGCGCCGGTTATTGCAAATATGGTGATTGTACCTTTTGTATTACGCTATGGTTATGGCTTTATTACAGAATATAAAGGCATTGACTGGTCGATTCCATTTAATGCACTTACTGTTGGAATCGGAGAAGTTATCACCTGTGTGATTTTAGGCAGTGTATTACTCCGGGTACTGAATAAGTACCGCAATGTAATCTTTCATGAATAAAAATAAAATAATACTTGCAATTTAAAATGCCATAAAATATAATGGTTTTAGACCAAAGAGGGTATATTCGAAAGAATATGCCCTCTTTTTACATCTGAAAAATACTTAAAGAGGGTGATTGATTGAAAACACTAGAGACAAATGACTGGATGATTTTAAATAGTATTATTTATAAGATTTATACGACGGAAGATGCAGATATTATGCGGGAGCAGTTTTTAGAGCAGATGAAGATGGTGCTGGATTTTGACAGTGCAGATTTTTTTTCTCGCAGACAGCCAGGAGAGCAGGCATCTGGTAAGACCGGTCACTTATAATTGTGATGATGAATCCCCGATGTATGATGGAATGAATGCTGACCGCGGAATTGTATATAGCGGAAAGAGCCTGGTGTACCGGGAAACTGATATGATATCGGATGAAAAAAGGGTACAGACAGAATATTATCAGAAGGTGTACCGGCCAAATAACTGGCATTATGCAATCCAGATGATATTGGGAAGAAATAAAGGAATTTCTGGGTGTTGTTACTTTTACCGGACAATTGGAAAAGACAATTTCCAGTATGATGACATTTTTATTCTGGATATGTTAAAAGACCATCTGGCATTCCGGCTGTATAAGGACGGACAGCAAAAGGATGAAAGGGCAGAGAAACTTACGATAACAGAAGTAACAGAGAAATATGAACTGACAAAGCGGGAACATACGATACTGCAGCTTTTGATGCAGGGAAAGGATAATCATACCATCTGTGAAGAATTGTCCATAAGTGTAAATACATTAAAGAAGCATATCTTAAATATCTATCGGAAGCTGGGTATCAGAAACCGTGTTCAGATGTTTAAAATGATTAAAGAAAAAGAGTGATTTTTCTATATCGAAAGATGATGGAAAAGAAGATTTTTCTGTGAATGAGGCAGAGAAATCTTCTTTTTGTTTACGCGAGTAGCGAGAAAAATCTGAGAGAAAAGAAGGAGCCAAGCTTGCTTGAGAGAACTTCTTTTCTACTCAGATTTGGCGAGCACCGCGATAACTCGAGAAACTCGCAAAGCATGTTTCTCGTAGTTTAAGTTGTCAGGCATCCGTTAGAAGATGCCGGTGGCAGGTTTTGCAGTTATAAAATTTTTATGAAATAAAGGGAAGTTATATTGACTTATCGGAAAGTGGCAGGTAAGATGGCAGTATCGAAAGCAAATCATTTGCTTTGATTTCGTAGAGCGGGAATATTTCCCAGGTTCATTGGCATTTTCGCCAAAATTTCCAAGAAACAGGATGAAAAAAAGAGGCAGTAAAAGAGTTGAAACAAACGAACTGGTTTGGGTTGTCAAGTCGGGACTCTTTTACTATAATGAAAGGAGAACTATTGTGTATGGCAAGAAAATGTAAAAGCTATGAGGAACTGGAACTTTCCGATGATTTCATGTTTGCAAAGGTGATGCAGAACAAGGCTCTTTGCAAGGAATTACTGGAACTGATTATGGGCTTTCCGATTGCGGATATTGTATATCTGGAGGAGCAGAAAACTCTGGATGTGGCAGCAAATGCCAAAAGTGTGCGTATGGATGTGTATGCTGCGGATGAGAATCAGACGATTTATGATATTGAAATGCAGACCGGAAAGAAAAAGCATCTTCCGAAACGAAGCCGTTATTATCAGGGAATCATAGATATTGACGAGACGGATAAGGGAATTGAATATCAGAGCTTGAATAAAAGCTATGTAATATTTATCTGCACCTTTGATCCATTTGATGCGGGCAGACATATTTATTCCTTTGAGAACCGGTGCATACAGGATTTGAATCTGGAACTGGGGGACGGAACCGGTAAAATCTTTTTGAGTGCAGTGGGGCGGCAGAACGATGTCAGCGCAGAGATGAAAGCATTTTTGGAATACTTGTCTAAGAAAACAATAGAAACAGACTTTGTGCATCGACTGGACCGGGAAGTTCAGCGGGTCCGTGATAACCAGAAATGGAGGAAAGAGTATATGCAAAGACAGTCGGATTGGATTGAAGATAGAGAAGAAGAGGCCAGAGAGGAAGGTCATGCAGAAGGAGTGGCGGCTGGAAAGCTTGAAATGTTAAATAAGTTCGTAAAAGGCATGAAGGCAAAGAATATGTCAGAAACTGAAATAAAAAATAATCTGATGGATATTTTTGCATTGCCGGAAGAGGAAGCAGAAAATTTATTGCAGGGTGGTAAAGAACAGTAAAATATATATTGGAATAGCATGATTTAAGGAGAAGGTTCGCTATTGTCATAACCGATAGAAAGGGGCAATAGGGAATTTTTTTACTTTACAGGAAATTGTTTTCCTGTAAAGTAAAAACGCTCCGCGCGAATGCACACTGCGGCGTATAAGGTAAATGTCACAAGCGACCGCTGCTGTCGCGAGAATGTGCCAAGGCACATTCTATGTTCCGATAAACATGGGAAACATATTTCTAGCAGTTTATGGCAGGAGCAGAATTTGACAATCTGGGGTATAATAATTGAAGAAGAAAAGAGAATGAGGAAGATGATATGATAGAATTTAGACCAATAACCATAGATGACAGAGACTGGATGAGTGAAAAGCTCAGGGAAGATAACCGACAGGGCTGCGAATACAGCTTTGCAAATAACTTTATCTGGTCTGTGATATATAAAGTGGAAGTGGCAGAAGTCTGCGGCTGCTGCGTGATAAAATTCGATGCAGAAGGGGAAGACTGTTATGCATTCCCAATTGGAGCCGGAGATAAGAAGGCAGCAATTATGCAGCTCCTTACACATGCAAAAGAAGATAACAGCAAGCTCTATATTGAAAGTATTGAGGAGGCAGACCGGGAGTTTTTAGAAACGTATTTTTCCGGTATTTTTCAGATCGAAGAAAACAGGGACAGCTTTGATTATATTTATACAGTGGATAAGCTGACCAGTCTGGCAGGAAAGAAGCTTCATGGCAAACGAAATCACATTGCAAGATTTAAAGATGACGAGGATTGGAGTTATGAGCCAATGACAGCGGAAAATAAGCAGGAATGCTATGCTATGAATCTTAAGTGGTGCGACCGGAGAGCCTGCAAGTGGAATGAGGATATGAGTGATGAGCAGTGTGCCCTGAATCAGGCAATGAAATATTTTGATGAGTTGCATTTAGAGGGCGGCATATTGCGTAAGGCTGGAGAAATCGTAGCATTTACCATAGGAGAACGATTGAATTCCGATACTTATGTCGTGCATTTTGAAAAAAGCATTTCCGGAAATACAGGGTGCTTATCCAATGATTAACCAGCAGTTCGTAATGCATAATTGTCAGGAGTATAGTTATGTAAACCGAGAAGATGAAGCCGGGGATGAGGGACTGCGAAAGGCAAAATTATCCTATTATCCTGATATTTTGCTGAAAAAAATTATACTGCACGGGAGATTTAAGATGGAAATACGGTTTGCAACAAAAGAGATGATTCCACAGATAAAAGAGATTTGGCATCGGGGCTTCGGGGATGAAGAGGACTATATGGAATTCTATTTCACGCACCGGTTTACGGAAGAAAATATGCTGGTGTGTATGGAAGATAAGAAGCCTGTGGCAATGACAACATTTCTTAAGGCGTATCTTGTGACCGGGGAAGGCGAGATACCGGTACATTATGCTTATGCAGTAGCAACCCTGCCGGAATACCGGGACAGGGGCTATGCAAAAATGCTGTTAGAAAAAGGAAAACAGCATTTCCTGACACCGATTGTCTTAGAACCAGCCAGCGAAAGCCTCATATACTATTATGAGAAGCTGGGATTCCGTATGGCATTTTGCGTAGCAGAGCGAACCATTCTTCCGGATGAAATTGCAGAAGCAAAAGGGGAAGAAAAAAGGGAAGCAGGAATACTGGCTGCTTACAGTGACACCGGATGAGTATGTGCAGCTTCGGGATGCTTATTTTATGGGAAATGGTTATATCCGCTGGGATAAGGATGCAATCACTTATGCGTTGCTGGAAAATGACTATGCAGATGGTTATGCTTATAAAGTGCAGCACCATGGCAGAGAGGAGCTTTTATTATTCCGGGAAGAGGAAAATGCAATCGAAGTATTGGAAACAACTTTATCAGAGCAGGATTTGCTGGCGGTATTAAAGCGTCTTCGGATAAAAGTTCCGGTCAGAGTCAGAAAATCTCTGGCGGCAGTTGAAAGAGAAGAACGAGTCGGAAATGATAAAAAGAACAGGGCTATCAGAAAAAAGATTTTGGCATGATAACCGGCTGTGATGAGGTAAAGAATGGGTACTTGAATCTTACGCTGGAGTAGAAACTTTATGAGATAAATTCTATATGAGAGAAGAATTTTATAAGAAGATAATGAAATGCTGCTTTAGAATAGCAAGTGTGAAAGGAGGTTTTATATGATTGGAATATATATCTGGATTCCGTTTGTAGGAACATTTTTAGGGGGGCCTGTGTGCTGTTTATGACTGGGGAGTTGAAGCCGCTGGTGCAGAAATCCCTGCTGGGATTTGCATCCGGAGTCATGGTGGCAGCGTCGGTATGGTCACTATTGATTCCGTCTTTGGAAATGTCAGAAGAAATGGGAAGGTTGTCATTTATTCCGGCAGCAGTTGGATTTGCCCTTGGAATTGCATTTTTGCTGATTTTGGATAGGATTATTCCACATTTACATTTAAACAGTGATGAGCCGGAGGGAATTAAAGCACACCTAAAAAAACAACCATGCTGGTACTAGCAGTTACCTTACATAATATTCCGGAAGGGATGGCAGTGGGTGTAGTATTTGCAGGATTTCTGATGGTCAGCGGAAATATTACTTTGACAGGAGCACTTGCCCTGGCAATCGGTATTGCCATTCAGAATTTCCCAGAGGGGCAATTATATCATTGCCGCTTCGCAGTGAAGGAACCGGAAAAGGAAAAGCATTTCTTTACGGTGCATTGTCCGGCATTGTAGAGCCGATAGCTGCAATTATAACCATTGCAGCAGCATCCATAGTGATTCCGATTCTGCCGTATCTGTTATCGTTTGCCGCAGGCGCCATGATTTATGTGGTAATCGAGGAATTGCTGCCGGAGGCATCCACAGGCAGCCATTCGAATATTGCAACCATATGGTTTTCAGTAGGATTTCTGCTGATGATGATACTGGATGTGGCACTGGGATAGAAAATCCCGGATAGCTGATAATTTGAGGAACATCTCATTTTTATCAGCTATCCGGGATTTTTTTTGCTGTCGGAAGATACCACTTTTAAGATAAATTCAATAATTTCTGTATTGCTTCCTGCATTTCCGGGTGCTTCCGGTATTGTAGAATCAATTCTTTTTCATGTCTGGTCAGAATAATTTTTTCGGAATCGTCATAACCGAAAGTTCCAAGAATGTCATTGATTTTATATATTTCGCATAAGAGCAAAAGCGTATCGGCATCCGGCTGGGTCTGACCGCTTTCCCAGCCATAAATGGTTTTGGCGCTACCGGGACAGATTTCTCACTTAACTGGATGGAGACATCCGTTACGGAAAGCTGGTTGCGTTTGCGATATTCTTTTAATACTTTTGCGATGTTTGCATTTTTCATTTTTTCACCTCTTTTTTAATCATAAACTAACATATTTTGAACGTCAAACAATTCTCGGATAACAGGAAAAATGAATGTTGATATTCTCTTTAAGAAAGAATATAATGCTATTTATAAGAAAATATTCCCGGAGTCAGAGAATATTATGAGTTGGAATCTTTTAAAGCGAGAAAGAAAAATGGCAAAGACAATAACAGAAAAATTAGCAAAATACATAGCAGATAATCGTTTATCCGTAACACAGGTTGCACGGGATACTGCCATTTCGGAGGATAAACTGCAGGTGGGAGCAAAAGAAAGCCTGAACGCAACAGAGTTTCTGGAATTGTGTTCCTATTTGAATGTGAAACCGGAAGAATTGAAGAAATGGTGAGTTAAATGCAAAGATATCGATGCACGAAAGATAATATCATAACACAGACCAGCGTCTGCCCGGTATGCAAGGAACGGGCGGAACTGGAAAAATCCGACATTTACTGGTGTGATACCTGTAACATTCCTTTATATCAGAAAAATGTTCCTGTGGCAGTAAGCCAAGGAGAATGGTATCGGATATTCGCCCGGTATTTCCGGAGGAAAGATTGCTGTTAGAAATTTTGCTGAAAAAGCCATTTGCATTTTTAAAAGATTCGGTATGGAACGGCTCTGGAAATAAATATTATGTCAATGGCAAACGAATTGACTTTTCTGTAAAAGATTTAATAGAAGTAGACGCAGAAGAAGTGCGTAAGCAGTATGAGGATTTGAGAGAACAGAATACCTATCAGTATTTTGATTCCTATATAAAAAGATTCTTAGAGGAGAACCGGGAGCGTTATGAAGAGATAACCACAGAAGCGACCGGTTATATCGGAGAGAGCACGAGGAATTATAAGATTCAGGATATGTTTGTCTCTTTTTCCGGTGGAAAGGATTCCACGGTGGTATCCAGTCTTGTAATGCGGGCGTTATCAGAACCGAAGATACTTCATATTTTTGGGGATACTACATTGGAATTTCCGGAAACCATGCACTATGTGGAGCGGTTTAAGAAAGAGCATCCGAAGACACCGGTTCTGTCATCGAGAAATAAAGAAAAGAATTTTGAAGAACTGTGTGAACTGATGGGACCGCCAAGCCGTGTCATGCGCTGGTGCTGTACTATTTTTAAAACGGGAGCAATTCAGCGGAAGATAAAAGCGTTGTTTGGTGATAAAGATAAAATAATTACATTCTATGGAATCCGGAGAAGTGAGTCTGCCAGCAGAAGCAAATATGAGCGGGAGACAGAAGGCTCGAAGATTACGAAGCAGATTACGATTTCGCCGATTATTGACTGGATGGACTTTGATATCTGGCTGTATCTTCTGACTACAAAGACAGATTTCAATGACGCATATCGCTGGGGTTATACCAGAGTAGGCTGCTGGTGCTGCCCGAATAACAGTGCCTGGTCAGAATTTTTGTCAAGAATTTATATGCCGGAGCAGTCAAAGCACTGGCAGGAATTATTGATTGACTTTGCAAAACGGATTGGCAAGCCGGATGCAGAAAGCTATATCCGGGATGGAAAATGGAAAGCCAGACAGGGCGGCAATGGTGTGGAATATGCCAATAAAGCAGTGGTGTCATATAAACCCTGTGTATTGGAAGAAAACAGCTTTAATTATGAATTGCAGCAGTAGATTTCAGAAGAATTATATGAGCTATTCCGGCCGTTTGGATATATCAATAAGAATCTTGGAAATGAGCGTTTGGGAGAAGTGTTTATTACCACAAAAAATGGCAATCCAAGAATCAAATTGCAGGGACGGATTGGTAAGACTACTCTGAAGGTGACAATTTATGATATGCATCTGGATGGAGCAAAAAATCTGGAAACAGCGGAAGATAAGATAAAATGCCAGCTGACCAAATATCAGCTCTGCATGGGCTGCAAAGCCTATAATGAAAGTATCTGTAAACACAATGCGATTGTTATCCGGGATGAAAAGGATGGGAGCATTTCCTATCATATTTTGGATGAAAAATGTGTCCGCTGTGGAGAGTGTGTCAACCATTATGTAGGTGGCTGTTACATCCGAAAAGTGCTGGCAACAAAACGAGGAAAAAGGGAAGAGTAAGAAGAATGGGAGCAATGATAAAAAGATTCGACTGAAAGGTCATGAGACATTTATATTGCGGGAAGGCTGGCTGACAAAGGGACTGGCAGCAGCAGAAAAGGATGGAACGGTATTCAGTAAAAACTCCGGGGCAGATGCTTTGGGAGTCGGAACCAATATGGCAAAGGCAATCCGTTACTGGATGCAGTCTAGTAGGATTCATTGGAAAAACTGAAAACAGAGCAGCCGTAAAACTGGAATCACTTGGTCAATTAGTATATCAGAAGGACCCGTATTTTGAGGATGATTTTTCCTATTGGCTGGTACATATGAATCTGGTGACAAATGCCGAGGCAGTTACAAGCTGGTATCTTTTCTTTAATACGCTGCAGGCAGAAGAATTTACAAGAACAGAACTGGAAGATTATATGCTGCGGGAATATGCAGTGGAAACAGGACGGACAGAGATACCAAGACGTTCGCTGGCAGATGATTGCAGTGCCATACTCCGGATGTATAGCAGTCATGTGGAGGATTACGACCCGGAGGATAAGAGCATCAGTCCTTTTGCACACCTTGGATTATTAAAGCTGGATGGTGGGAAATACCGGAAGAGCCAGCCGAATTTAAACCGGCTCAGCCCATTTGCAGTCTGGTATCTTATCGAAAAGATGTGGGAAGAAAATAAAACGAACAGCATCAGTATTGCAAGCCTTTTGGAAGATGCAAAAGGTCCGGGAAAAGTCCTGCAGTTAAAACGGGCTGCATTGAATGAATATCTGGATAAACTGGATAACTATGGCTATATCCGGCTGAACCGTACGGCGGGGCTGGATATGGTATACAAAAACGAAGAGAAAAATTGGGAGCCGCAGAAAGTTGCGGAATTATATTATGAAAAATAAAGGGAACGATGAAGATGAAGAGACTGAAAGATTTCGTTGAGATAGATAAAAGATTTCAAAATTCCATAAATTTACAACTGGATTTGCAGGATGATACCAAGCTGGAAAGTTATATTCCAACCAAATCATCTTTATTAATTCTGCAAAAATATCTGAAATCCGTAATGGGACAGGAACAGGAAAAAGCAACGATTCTGATTGGACCTTATGGAAAAGGAAAATCACATTTACTGCTGGTATTGTTGCAGATTCTTTCTGCACCGGAAAATGAAAAGGTAAATGACCTGGTTCAAAGAATCAGCAAATTAGATGCAGAAACAGCAGAATTGGTGGAACAGTACCGGAGTAAGGAGAAAAAATTCCTTCCGGTTATTGTATCCAGTTCGAATATGAATCTTTCGGATGCCTTCGTCTTAGGACTGACAGAAGCATTGCAGTATGCAGGACTTAGCGACATTGTTCCGGACAGCTATTATAAGGAAGCAGAAAAGGCAGCGGATAACTGGATGGAAAATTATCCCAAGACTTATCAGAAGTTTGCAGAACTGATGCATTCAGAGCATGGTCGCTCCATTGAACAGTGGAGAAAACAGATGGATAAAATGCAGGAAGATGCCTTAGAAGCATTCCGGGAAATTTATCCGAAAGTGACTTCCGGCAGCCAGTTCCAGCCGATTGTAAATATTGAAACCATGAAGGTCTATGAGGGCATCAATCGTATTTTATGTGAAAAATACGGTTATGCAGGCATTTTCCTTGTATTCGATGAGTTCAGTAAATATGTGGAAGGTCATGAAGAGGCAACCTTTGCAAGAGATATGAAGGTATTGCAGGACATGTGTGAGCTGGCAAATTCCGGCAAAGAGGAAATTCATATCGTATGTGTTGCCCACAAGAGTATTAAGGAATATGGACATCAGTTATCAAAAAATATAAAGGATGCTTTTGATGGAGTAGAAGGAAGATTAAAAGAAGTCCGGTTCGTAGTATCTGCGAAGAATAATTTTGAACTGGTGATGGACGCCATTCATAAGGATATAGGGGAATGCAGACGTGTGGCAGCAAAAATGCAGAGTGGAAAAAGGTGTTAGAAGATACCTATCAACTGCCTTGCATTTCTGCACTTTTTGAACAGGAAGAGTATGACACAGTAGTAAAGGAAGGCTGTTTTCCTTTGCTGCCGCTTACCGTCTATCTGTTATTAGGAGTCAGTGAAAAAGTGGCACAGAATGAGCGCAGCGTGTTTACTTTCCTTGCAAATAATGAGCCGGGTTCACTGGTACGCCTGATAGAAGAAGATGAAAAGGAAGCCCATGGAATCGGTGCGGCAGTCGTTTATGATTATTTTTCCAGATTATTCCGGGAAAATACAGACCTTATCCATATTCATGCGGAATGGCTGAAGGCAGAGTATGCCCTTGGAAAGGCAGAGTATGAGGAAGAAAAAAACATTATCAAAGTAATGGCATTGCTTAAGATGATGGGAAATGAAGAAGAACTTCCGGTAAACGATGAAAGAATCTATCTGGCAAGTGGACTGGAATATGGAATTGTAAAAGAAAAATTAGAACAGTTAAAAGAAGCACAATTAATACAGTGGAGAAACCGCACCGCTTCCTATGATTTTAAAAATAATGTCGGTGTAGATATCGAAAAAAAGATTCAGGAAGAAATACAAAAACAGAAAAAAGTAAATATCGAAAAAGTGTTAGGTGAAATTGCAGAATTAGATTATGTCCTGCCAAAGCAGTATAATCAGGAATTCACCATGACCAGATATTTTCATTATGAATATAAAAAGTTAGAGCAGTTTCTTACATTAAAGAAGGCGGAATATCTTTTTGAAGAGAAACCCGCAGACGGAAAGATTATCGCATTGACGGATGCAGATAAGACAACAGATATGGAAAAAGTCCAGCAGCATCTGAAGGAGTTAAAGGACGAGCGAGTCGTAGTCCTCATTCCGCGAGAACCGTTAATGGAAGAAGAAAATATCCGGCGTCTGATAGCAGTCCGGCAGTTAAAAGAAGATAAGACATTTTTAGAAGAAAATGCAGTATTGCAGCAGGAATTGCAGCTATATGAAGAAGATTTGATTTATGAAATCAATGCGGCATTAGAAAAGCGTTATCTTCCGGAAAATGGAAACTGCACAGTATTATGTGGAATTGTATCCCGGAACAAGAGTAAATCAGTAGGTGAATTTAACCGTACGCTCAGTAGAATCTGTGAGGAATATTATAATCTGACTCGAAAATTAATAATGAAATGATTAACCGCAGAAAGGTGTCGTCCCAGACAAAACGTGCCAGAAGAACCATTGTAGATGCTGTTTTAAATGGAAAAGAAATGGCACAGTGGGAGAACGGTTCGGCGGCAGAAGCAACCATTTACCGGGCAACCTTACGGGCACTGGATGAAGGAAGAGCAGAAGAGGGAAACCAGCAGGTATTACAGGAAATCATGGAATATATCAACCGCTGTGCCGGGAAAAAACACAGTTTTTCCGAACTTTATGAAAGCCTTTCCGGAAAAGGCTATGGAGTAAGAGAAGGTATCATTCAATTTATATCGCAAGGCAGATTGCGGAACTTGAGGATACACCGGTCATTCTTTACAGGAGCGTGAAGTGGAGATTACGCCGGAAATATTTGACAACATAGAAGAACATCCGGAGAATTACAGCCTCTATGTGGAAAAAAAGAAACGGTAAATAAAGAGAAGTATATTAAGCGGTTAGAAGAAATTTTTTGCGGACAGGATACCTATCAGAGTATTGGAAAACGAAACCGGCTTTATGAACTGGTGCGAGCAATGCAAAGATGGTACAGAAGTCTGCCGCAGATTGCTGTTTCCTTCCAGACATGTCCGGAAGGCATGGAAGAGGAAACTTATGCATTTATCAAAGGGCTTCGTAAGATTCTTAAAAATATGGAGCCGAACCCAAGAGAAATGCTGTTCGAACAGCTTCCGGGACTGGTAGAGAAAAAGAATTTAAAGGAAACGTCACAGCAAATCAAAAAAGGAAAAGAATATTTAGATACCTTCCTTTTTAAGAAAAATGAGCAGGCAATAGAAGTCACAAAGAAAATCTATGGCGCAGCAAAAGAAGACAGTCTTTCCAGCGTTTTAAAGGCATGGTATGAGGAGCAGGGGAAGGCGGCAAAGAGTTTTCTGGCCAGCAATCAGGTGACGGCATTGATGGGCTATTTATCCAGAATGCAGACCCACAATGAACAGGAAATTGTAGAACATCTTTCCAAGGCAGTCCTTGATATTTATATGGAAGACTGGCGGGATGAGTCCTTGAAGCAGTATGAAGAAGAACTTGCCCGGTTAAAGGCAGAGATTGAACACATCGGAATGGAACAGAGTGAGTCCGGCAGCAGGCAGAGGATAGAATTTACCGGAAGTGATGGAAAAAAGGTAAAGAAATTCTATGAAGCAGAGGATGACAGCACCAGTTATTTCCTGAAAAATGCCATGGAAGAAGCTATGGAGGAATTCGGAGACAGTCTGGAAGTGAACCAGAAGGTAGCAGTACTGGTTCAGATGATAGAGAAACTGACGAAGTAGCAAGGAGTTGTAGTTATGAATACAGAAGAAATTATTTATCTTGACAATGCGGCAACAACATATCCAAAACCGGAAGTAGTATATACGGAAATGGACCGGGTCAACCGCAGCCTTGCATTTAATGCAGGGAGGGGTTCCTATGCCCTTGCAAAAGAGGCAGATGAAATTATCGCGGAAACAAGAGAAGCACTGCTTGATTTAGTGCATGCAAAAGAGGAAGCAGAGGTGGTTTTATCCGCCTCTGCTACTGTTGCTTTCAATCAGATCATTGGCGGAATGGACTGGAAGGAATCGGATGTGGTTTATGTCAGCCCTTATGAGCATAATGCAGTGGTTCGCCCGCTGGATTTATGGAAAGAGCGGATTGGATTTACCATAATAGAGCTTCCACTGGAAAAAGAATCCTTAAAAATTGATTTGGAAAAAATGGAATATCTTTTTACGGAGCAGCCGCCAACTCACATCTTTCTGTCACAGGTCAGCAATGTGACAGGTTATATACTCCCCATCGAAGAAATATGCAAAATTGCAAAGAAATATGATGCAATCACAGTAATCGATGCATCCCAGTCCCTTGGACTGACAGAGCTTGATATGCGAAAAGTTCCGGCAGATATTGTAGCATTTGCTGGTCATAAAAATCTTTTATCCCATTCGGAACAGGAGGATTTTTCTTAAGACATGGCATAAAGCTGAAGGTTTTTCTGGCAGGCGGAACCGGTAGTGATTCCTTGAATCCGAAGATGCCATTGGAAAGCCCTGCCCGTTATGAGGCAGCCAGTCCGAATATTGTAGCAATAGCAGGACTTCGTGCAGCTCTCATGGAGATAAAGGCAGCCGGAACAGCAAACTGGCTGGCGCATGAACAACAGTTGACTGATAAATTAATTGCGCAGCTAAAACGGATTCCCGGCGTGAAATTATATGGAGATTTCGGGCAGGACAAAGTCGGAATTGTTCCTTTTCATATCCGGGGTTATCAGGCAGCCGAGGTGGGCATGCTTTTGGACACAGACTATGGAATTGCCGTAAGAACTGGATATCACTGTGCACCACTGATACATAAGCATTTAAAGGATGAAGCTTCCGGCGGTGTCGTCCGGGTCGGAATCGGAAGATATACCACGGAGAAAGAGATAGATACACTGGTTGCCGCTGTCTGGGAACTGGCGGAGTAGGAGGAAGAAGATGGAGAACACAACAGAAACAAATTTAAAAACTTTAGTTGAATTAGTTCAGAAGAATGAACTATTATTACCTGATTTCCAAAGAGGATTTGTATGGGATATTGAAACACAGAAAAGGCTTGTGGCTTCTGTTTTGGCAAAGATGCCATTGGGAAGCATTTTGGTGTTAGAGGCAAACAAGAATGATTATGGTTATCGCCTTATCGGTCGAAAAGATAGTCCTAAATTATTTGGTAATAGTGAGACATATGCTTTATTAGACGGACAGCAGAGATTGACTGTTTTAGCAAATGTATTTTCAAATCTTTTGTATCTAGATTATGAGAATCCGGGAAAAATGATTGATGATTATAAAAACTATCTTCAATAGAATTGAAATATAGATTTTTCTTGCGTATACCAAGTATTGATATTTTGGAAGAAGAAAATGACTGGTTTGGCTTGAAAAAATTATGCTTTCAATAACAAACGTAGAAAATAAAGAGGAAAGATTAGATTTCCTTACAAGAGATATTTTAGGAGACATAATTGCTATTCCGTTTGATGAAAAAACGGAGGAATGTTATGTGCCAAATACGAAGAAATCAAAAGATATATGGAAATATGCAATACAGACAGACCAATACCTGATCCCACTATATCTTTTGATTAGCGATAAAAATCAGTTATGGAGTGGGGAACGTCTGGATAAAGTTTTACAGGAAATAGTGGATGAGGTAATCGATTATCGGTTAGAAAAAGAATACTCTGTTTTAAACAGTGAAGAAGAAAGATTGGACTATGTGGAAAAGATTCTTCCACCGGATTTTTTTAGAGGATGTTATTTCAGATGGTAAAGTAAATATAGACACATTAAAACAACAATGGAAATTAATGGCGAAAGTATGTTGGTCAGACAGAATGAAAGCTTATTTAAATTCCTGTATTACAGCATTGGATTTACATCAGATTGTTGTAAAAAAAATCAGACAGGGATCGTGCAATTGATATTTATGAAAATTTAAATATTGGTGGAATAAGTCTCAGTACATTCGAATTGGTGATGGCAAGAGCGGCAAAGGAAAAGTTACCACAGAATAAGAATCTGTTTGAAACGATTGTAGATTATATTCAGACAGAACGGGAATATGAGACCTGTGTCATTCCTGAATGCATGGAGAAGTATGCAATAAGTAAGAATTACTCGGCTTCAAATGAAATGGAATGCTATAACGAAAAGAAAAATGAATTGAATAAGAAGTATACAGAAGGATTTTTGGACGTGTTATCACTTTTAAGTTATGCACCGGATTATACTTCAGGAAGTGTAGAAACAAGTCAAATAAAACAAAAGAAAATATTGAATTTAGATGAAAAGCAGATATTACAAAACTGGAAGAAAGCATGTGAGGGTATTGATAGAGCTTGCTATTTCTTGAAAGTGCAATGTGGAGTAAGAAAAATTCAGGAAGTAAGCTATAATCTGATGCTTGTTCTTTTGGGCTATATCTATGCAAATGATTCGTTTTACAAAGATAAAAGGTGACAAAATTGCTGGTAGCATGGTATTGGTCAGCAATTTTGCAGGAAGGTATGATAAAGACCAAACGCCTCATGTAGTAGAAGATATCAATAACATTTTGAAAACAATTGCAGATGGAGATGATACCTGGCTGCTGGAAATGAAAAATAATATTTTTGATATGAAAGGTTTTTCTGATGAACCTACTTTATTGCTTCAAACAAGTGTTACACCAAAGGGAGCATTACGGAAATCAATATGTCAATTTTATCTTGCAGGAACATATAAAGATTTAATGACGGATACAATATTACATTCATTTTTAGATGAAACAAAGAAATTAGAAAACATCATCTGGTTCCGCTGGGTACATTCTCAAGAGACTATAAGACAATGGAGAAAGATGAGAGAAGCAATAAAAGAAGTATTTTTAATTCGCCACTTAATTTTGCATATATAACAAAAGATTCAAATAAAGCAATTGGGAATACTTCAATAGATCAGTATGTAAAAATTGTTGACCAGGATTCTGTTTTGGAACTTCATTTGGATTCACTTCAAAGTGGACAGCAATTGTTAAATAAAGAGAATCTGGAAAAGGCATTAGCAAATCGTCTTATACATATAAAAAAGGATATAAATAAAAGAATTCAAAATAATATGTGAGGGGGAATCTTAATATGGCAGTCTTATCAAATGAAAAATTAATGGAACTTACGATGGAAATATTAATGATGGAACGGAAAAACCTTAGAAGCAGGGCAAAGACAGACCACAATATGTCACAGGAAATCCAGAAAGTAATAAAGGAATATGCAGCACTGAAATGTTAACAGAATGAGTTTATGATGGGAGAAGAAAAATGAAGTTTAAGACACTAAAAATGAAGAATTTTATGAGGTACAAAGGGGAGAATACAATTGAATTCAGTTGTGATGAGGAAAAGAATGTAACAATTGTATTGGGAGATAATACGGTTGGAAAGACAACAATCGCACAGGCATTCCGCTGGGGACTTTATGGTCAGATTTTTGCGGAAAGAGGAAAGAGACAGGAGGATTTCCAGTTCCTTAATTATGATATTCTTGAAATGATGGATGCAAACAGCAGAGCAACGGTATCAGTTGAAATTACTGTAGTGGATGATGAAAAACAGTATTATATACGACGTATGGTAGAGTATACAAGACTGTATCCGAAAATGGAAACAAGGGAAGCAGCAAAAAAGCTGCAGTTATTGATTGCGGATAAAAATCATGTGGATGATATGGTTGAAGTGCAGCCGGAAAAGGCACAGGAGCTGATTAATGAATTGTTTCCGGTAAATCTTTCACATTATTTCCTGTTTGATGGGGAGCGGTGGAATGATGTGACGGTAAATGGGGTAAGAGAAAATATTAAGGATTCCGTACATATTCTTACAGGACTGTCTGCATATCAGGCAGCAATGAACCATTTGAAAGATATGGGAAGCAATTCTGTTATAAAGACATTTCGTGGGAAAATCAGTGGCTCTGGAAATATGTATGATGACCTGGAGAAAGAACGTAATCAACAGGAACGTAATATAGAAAATTATAAAGAAAAAATCCGTATACTGGAAATAAATATTCAAAATTATATGGATAAGGTTTCGGAAATAGAAGAATATTTATTGAATAATCAAAGTACGGAAAATATGCAAAAGGACTTTAGACGTTTGCAGGTATTGCGGAAAAACACAGGAACAGGCATGTATAACGAATTATAAGACCTTTGTCAATGAATTTAGTGATAAGGGATATATGTTACTGGCAAAACCTATGGTGGATGCAGCAATGAAGATGGTAAAATCAGTTGCCGGAGAAGAAGGGATATTCCTTATATGCGGCAGGCAAGTATTGACCATATTATAAAATCAGGCACATGCATTTGTGGTACAAAAATCAGACCGGGAACAAAAAGAATTTGATGCTTTGATGGAACAGAGAAATTTTCTGCCACCGGCAGATATAGGTTCTTTATTGGGTGAATTTGAAAGAAACGGAAATCGTTGGGAGAATCGTAGCAGCAGTTTAAAGCAGGATTTGCATGAAATGGCAGAAAAAAGTTGATATGAGTATAGAAGAATATCAGGAGACTTTGAACATAATTGCCAAGATTGAAACGAAAATGGACGAGCAGATTGATTTTGCTGAGAAACGAAATAAATTAAGATACTACAAGCAGGAAATTCAGAAAATGAGTTCAGAAAGAGGCTCTTATCTGGGAAGAATTGATGAGAGTCAGGCTAGCATTGAGCGGCTGGAGAATCAAATGAAGAGCCAGGAAGCACAGAGCCAGGAAAATGAAAAATGGCGTAAACGTGTAGAGATTGCAGAGCAGCTTTATGAGAAACTGAAAAAGGACTTTACAGAAAAAGAGAAAAAGACATTCGTAGAATTAAATACAAAAATCAAGACAATTTCCAACGTATGTTCAATGCCAAAGATAAGAAAATTGAATTGACACCACAATATGTTATTGAGATGTTATATAAGACGGAAATTGGTTATCGGGAGGAAAAGAATCTTTCAGAAGGAGAGAAAATTGCAAGAAATTTTGCGTTTGTTGTAACCATTATGGAATATAGCCGGGAGAAGAAAGCAGAAAAGTCCGGTCAGGAAAGTGATACGTTACCATTGGTTTTAGATGGACCGTTCTCAAAGCTTGGAGATGAAAATATCCGACTGATTGCTCAGGTATTGCCAAAAGCAGCAGAGCAGGTAATTATTTTTATGTTAGATAAAGACTGAAATATACCGGATTGGATGCTTATGTTGGATCATCCTATTACATTGAGAAAAATGCGGCTCAGACCTATGCAACAATTAAGAGAAGGGAGTTGTAAAAATGGCAAGTTATGAATTCTTTAAAAGGAATTTGAATTTAAGGGAAAGCATGCAAGAATGGTGTCAGAACTGTGGCAGGCGAATGATTATGAGCATACTTATTTTAGAAGACTAATTGACATTTATATGATTGCACCAATTATTGGATTTCGGGTAGGGAAAAATGCTCCGGAGGATAATGCACCTTTTGATTCCAAAAGCATTTTCCCGGAGCAGATGATAACAGCAAAGGAAGATTTGGATTATATTATGCAGATGATATTGATTCTGGATAATAAAGATGGCATGTCGAATGAAGAGTGTGTTAAGCTGGCATTTCGTGGAGCCGAGACAGAGGAACAATATCAGAAGTATCAGAGACTTTTCAATGGATATGTACGTGGTGGAGTAGAAGAATTATATGATAGGCTGATTGTTCGAAAATCTGAGCCGGATGATGAATTTCATGATAATAAGACAGCTAATTTATATGAACTGTTGAGCAGATTTACTAATTAAAGAATAGAGTAAATATCTAAATAAATGTCGAAATATGTCGATAAAAAGGGATTTACAAATGATGGTATTTCTTGTAAAATAAAGAAGAATTATATCATACCAAGTAATAACAGGTTATTACGATAAGGTAGTATACCTGAAAGCTCTAATCCCATTCTTCGGAATGGGATTATCTTTTATCAGCATTTATTTAAGCACAAATAATAAAGCACTTTGTCCCGGGTATGCGGTTCAGAGAGAAGAAGGGAGAATTTATGGAAACAAAGTACAATTACAGAATCGGATTAGACATTGGTATTGCCTCAGTTGGCTGGGCAGTATTGGAAAACAATAGCAAAGATGAGCCGGTTCATATCATGGATCTGGGAGTAAGGATTTTTGATCCAGCAGAAGATCAACAGACAGGTGATTCACTAGCGGCACCACGACGGAATGCCAGATCTATGAGAAGAAGATTACGAAGAAGACGTCATCGTCTGGAAAGAATTAAGCAGCTTCTGGAAAAGAGGGCTTAATTCAGATAGAACAATTTATGAAACGGTATGAATCAAAAGATTTACCGGACGTATATCAATTGCGTTATGAGGCATTAAATAGAAGATTAACAGATGATGAATTAGCACAGGTACTGATTCATATTGCTAAACACAGAGGCTTTAAATCGAACCGGAAGGCAGAATTAAAAGAAGATGCAGAAGCAGGAAAGGTCCTTAATGCAACAAAAGAGAACCGTGAGCGTATGCAAGCTGGTAATTACCGTACAATAGGTGAGATGATTTATTGCGATGAAGCTTTTCGAACAAGTTGTGACTGGGTGGAAAAGGGATATATTCTTACACCAAGAAACAAAGCAGATAGTTATAAGCATACAGTAGAAAGAGCTTTATTAGTCGAAGAAGTAAAAAAAATATTTGAAGCCCAGAGAACATTTGGTAACCCAAAAGCCACAGAAGAGTTAGAAAAGTCTTATCTTTCTATTATGGAAAGCCAGCGTTCTTTTGATATGGGACCGGGACTTCAGGCAGATGGAACAGAAAGCCCATATGCTTTGAATGGATTTGAAGATAAAGTAGGTTATTGCACACTGGAAGGAAAGCCGGAAAAACGTGGTGCAAAGGCGACTTATACAGCAGAAGTATTTGTTGTTTCACAGAAACTTAGTCATTTAAAGCTGATAAAACGTGGTGGTGAGGGACGATTCCTGACCAAAGAAGAAAAGGCAATTGTTCTGGAATTATTACATACTCAAAAAGAAGTAAAATATAGTGCAATTCGAAAGAAACTTGCTATACCGGTAGAATATCATTTTAATGCATTAACATATACCTCAAAAAAGCGGATATATCCCAAGAAGAGCGTGAAAAAGAGGTCGAAAAGGTGGTATTTGGTAAACTGGAAAATTACCATAAGATGATGAGCTGTCTGAATGAAGAAACAAAGCAGAAACCAGTAGACGAATTGCAGGAACTTTTAGATAGCATTGCGACAATATTAACTTTATATAAAAGTGATGATAAAAGAAGAGAGTGCTTAAATGCTCTTCCACTTTCAACAGAAGAAATTGAAAATTTATTGGAACTCACTTTTGCAAAATTCATGAATTTATCAGTAAAAGCCATGAGAAAACTGCTTCCATATCTTCAGGGGGGAGAGGGAATGACTTATGATAAGGCATGTACGGCAGCAGGCTATGATTTTAAGGCAGAAGGAGAAGAACACAAATCAAAGTTACTTAAAGGCGAGCAGGTAACAGAGATTATCAATGAAATTCCCAATCCGGTTGTGAAACGTTCTGTTTCGCAGACGGTAAAAGTTATTAATGCAATTATACAGAAATATGGCAGTCCTCAGGCAGTTTATATTGAACTTGCAAGAGAGATGTCAAAGAATTTTAAAGACAGAAAAGATATTGAAAAAAGAATAAAGCTCGTGAGGCGGATAATGAAAAAGCAAAGAAACAGATTCAGGAATATGGTATTTTATCACCTACCGGACAGGATATTATAAAATTCCGTTTATGGCAGGAGCAGGATGGAATTTGTATGTATTCTGGCAAGAGAATGTCTATTGAAAATTTATTTGGCAAAAACAGCAGTTGTGATATAGACCATATTCTGCCATACAGCCAGACCTTTGATGACAGTTATCGGAATAAGGTACTGGTTCTGTCCAGTGAGAATCGGCAGAAGGGTAACAGGACGCCGTATGAGTATATGGGACAGGATGAGGAACGCTGGAGTGAATTCGTGGCGAGAGTATCTTCTATGGTCAAAGATGGAAAGAAGAGAGACCGGTTCTTTAAAGAGCATATTACAGACGAAGATAAAAAACAGTTTAAAGAGCGTAATTTGAATGATACAAAATATATCACAACTATTGTTTATAATCTGATTCGTCAGAATTTAGAGTTTGCACCATATAATGTGCCTGCTTTAAAAGAAGGAAAAAAGAAACATGTAAAAGCTGTGAATGGTGCAATTACAGCGTATCTTAGAAAGCGTTGGGGATTACCACATAAGGACCGTTCTACAGATACGCACCATGCGATGGATGCGGTTACCATTGCCTGCTGTACAGAAGGTATGATTCAGAAAATTTCCAGAAGTATGCAGATATTGGAACTGCGTTATATGCATAATGGACGAATGTTTGATGAAGAGACCGGTGAAATTTACGACCGTGAAAATTATACCTTACAGGAGTGGAAGGATAAATTTGGAGTACATATTCCAAGACCTTGGGAAGAGTTTAAGAATGAGTTGGATGTAAGAATGGGAGAGGATCCGTTGAATTTCCTTGATATACATCCGGATGTTGCTAAGGCATTGGATTATCCGGAATATTATTATCCAGATTCGGCTAGCAATTGGAAAGGCTTTATCCACCCAATTTTTGTATCCCGTATGCCAAATCATAAGGTGACAGGTCAGGCAAATAAGGATACAGTAAGAAGTCCGAGATTATTTAAAGAGGGATATGTTATTTCTAAGGTTCCACTTACTTCTTTGAAGTTAAAGGATGACGAAATCGTAAATTACTATAACAAAGAAAGTGATATGCTTCTTTATAATGCATTAAAACGTCAGTTACAGTTATATAGTAATGATGCAGAAAAAGCATTTGCACAGCCATTCCATAAGCCAAAAGCGGATGGAACTCAGGGACCGGTTGTAAAGAAAGTGAAAGTGATAGACAAGCAGTCTTCAGGTGTATATGTGCATGAAGGAAAAGGTATTACAGCAAATGGTGATATGATTCGGATTGATATCTTCCGGGAAAATGGAAAATACTATTTTGTCCCAATTTATGCGGCAGATGTTGTAAAGAAAGTGTTGCCGAATAAGTCTCCATCAAGAGGAAAATCTGGATGGTTTGAAATGAAGGACGGGAATTTTGTATTTAGTTTGTATCCGAAGGATTTGATTCATGTTAAGACGAAGAAGGAGGATGGATTAAAATTAAATCTGGTTAATGGAGGACAGATTAAAGCACAGGAAGCGGTTGTATATTATACTGGGGCAGATGTATCAAAAGGAAGTATAGATTGCTCTGCTAGTGACAAGAAGTTTAAACTTAGAGGACTTGGAATTCAGAGCCTTATTATATTTGAAAAATGCCAGGTGGATGTTCTGGGAAATATATCTGTTGTAAAACATGAAAAGAGAATGGATTTTTCTGCAAAGAAGCGTTAAAGAAATGAGGTGGATATTCTGGGTTTTCGTAATATAAAGATTGACAGTAAAGTGCAGTTACATATTAAGAATCAGCAGCTATTGATTGGTAATGGAGAACTGATTCATATTCCATTAGAGGATAGTAATTGTATACTGAGAGAAAATCAATCAGTAACTGTATCAAGCTATATGCTGCAGACATTTGCAAATTATGGAATTGCCTGTTATGTATGTGATGAAAAGCATTTGCCGAATGCTGTATTACTGCCATTGGTGAGACATAGTCGGCACTATAAAATATTGAAAGCCCAGATGAACCTTGGAAAGCCACTTCAGAAAAGGTTGTGGCAGCAGGTAATAGTACAAAAGATAACAAATCAGGCATTGTGCTTAAAATTGCTTGATATAGAAGGTAGTGCAGAATTGTTGAAAATGGTCAAAGAGGTTCAATCTGGAGACCGGACGCATGTAGAAGCAAAAGCAGCGGCATTTTATTTTAAGAATTTATATGGAAGTGGCTTCTCCAGGGGAGATGATAATATCATAAATGCGGCATTGAATTATGGCTATGCTATTATAAGAGGGATTATTGCACGTTCCATTGTCTGTTATGGATTAGAACCTTCCATTGGAATTTTTCATAGCAGCGAATTGAATAGTTATAATCTGGCTGATGATATGATAGAAGCTTTTCGACCATTGGTAGATTTGTATGTAGCCAGCCATTTTGATGTTGCAGAAGTTGATTTTGCTTTGACACCAGAGATAAAGCGTGGATTATTTGGGATTACAAACTATGATATGTGAAAGGTGAAAAACGAATTGTAAGTAATTGTGTAGATATGCTGGTAGCAAGTTATAGTGGTGCAATTCAGGGAAAAAGAACAGAATTGGATTTACCAGAATTGATGCAGTTACAGGTACATAGTTATGAATAAGTTTATGAGAATATTAGTATTTTTTGATTTGCCGGTTATAACAAAAGAGAAAAAGGAACAGCAGCAAAGTTCCGGCAGTTCTTATTAAAAGATGGTTATAATATGATACAATGGTCAGTTTATTCCAGAGTCTGCAATGGAATGGATTCTGTTGCTATGCATAAAGCACGTTTACAGCAGAATCTTCCAAGTAAAGGCTCAGTCAGAATGTTGACATTAACAGAAAAGCAGTATGAATCAATTGACGTTTTGCTAGGGACAAAAACATTTGATGATGCATCTGAATCGGTTGAATTAATTAATATTTTTTGAAAAAAGAGAGAAAAAGGCATATCATATCAGTTTAAATTGATTGAAATGAAATGGTAAAAGCCCGCATACCTTTAGAAGATATGCGGGCTTTGGTGTTCCCTATTATACCATACCAAGTAATAACCGGGAACTACGACGTTAACGGACAAGATATTTTTGTTTGATGAATTATACCATACCAAGTAATAACCGGGAACTACGACTAGCTTGCATTCAAAAAAGATAACACAATTAATTATACCATACCAAGTAATAACCGGGAACTACGACTAGCTTGCATTCAAAAAAGATAACACAATTAATTATACCATACCAAGTAATAACCGGGAACTACGACTGATGGCTATTATAATTCGGATGGTGATTGATTATACCATACCAAGTAATAACCGGGAACTACGACTAACGTTTCTCTTACTGTTTATGTTTTGTTATTATACCATACCAAGTAATAACCGGGAACTACGACAAAAGCGGTTGGTAAACAATGCAAGGTTGTATTATACCATACCAAGTAATAACCGGGAACTACGACGCGTGGCATGCACATTTGCTTTACATATGGATTATACCATACCAAGTAATAACCGGGAACTACGACCGAGAATAAGGAATCCAGTACGCTTTTTAGATTATACCATACCAAGTAATAACCGGGAACTACGACAATACATAAACGTCTAGCGTTGTACTCTCTATTATACCATACCAAGTAATAACCGGGAACTACGACGTAATTCGCATAATAAACATCAATCGGAATATTATACCATACCAAGTAATAACCGGGAACTACGACTGTTTATCACCTCTTCAAAAAAGTATACTAATTATACCATACCAAGTAATAACCGGGAACTACGACAACAGTAATTCAGTCAAGCGGAACTTATCCATTATACCATACCAAGTAATAACCGGGAACTACGACACGGTGTTCATACTTATGATGCGGGGACTTATTATACCATACCAAGTAATAACCGGGAACTACGACTGTCTGCCTCTGCCTGTTTTCTGGTCCGTCATTATACCATACCAAGTAATAACCGGGAACTACGACCGGAAGATAATACAGAGAAGGTTGCGGTTGATTATACCATACCAAGTAATAACCGGGAACTACGACGAGTGGAGTGACACACGAGCGTGTACCGTGATTATACCATACCAAGTAATAACCGGGAACTACGACCAATCAGCGTAGAATCGGACGGTTCTTATATTATACCATACCAAGTAATAACCGGGAACTACGACTTCAAAATCAGCAGTAAATTTCATAAATTAATTATACCATACCAAGTAATAACCGGGAACTACGACGTACGCCTTAATCATCATAAACGCTGATGATTATACCATACCAAGTAATAACCGGGAACTACGACCGTGAACGCTTTAACAGCTATTGAATATGAATTATACCATACCAAGTAATAACCGGGAACTACGACGATTAAAATCAATAATGTATATGGAAAAAAATTATACCATACCAAGTAATAACCGGGAACTACGACCGGTCGGCTGTTTATCAATAACAGAAGCAAATTATACCATACCAAGTAATAACCGGGAACTACGACGATTAAAATCAATAATGTATATGGAAAAAAATTATACCATACCAAGTAATAACCGGGAACTACGACCCCCAGTTTCTTTGTTCACACAGGTAACAATTATACCATACCAAGTAATAACCGGGAACTACGACCTTTCTGCCCGATTTCTTTCTGCTCTGCCTATTATACCATACCAAGTAATAACCGGGAACTACGACTATATCAAGCATCATTCGAATGGTGAGGAAATTATACCATACCAAGTAATAACCGGGAACTACGACTATTAGTGGCGGCAGTAAGCATCGTGAAGCATTATACCATACCAAGTAATAACCGGGAACTACGACTATTAGTGGCGGCAGTAAGCATCGTGAAGCATTATACCATACCAAGTAATAACCGGGAACTACGACTTTTTGTGTCCGGCTTATATAATATACCAAAATTATACCATACCAAGTAATAACTGGGAACTACGACCTTTTACCGTTCCGGCATACGCAATACCGAATTATACCATACCAAGTAATAACTGGGAACTACGACTTTTGTGTCCGGCTTATATAATATACCAAAATTATACCATACCAAGTAATAACCGGGAACTACGACTTCAGCCAATCAGTAGTGAGCAAAAAATATATATTACTCTTGAATTTAGAAAAACTGTATTGTTTAATAGGGTTATCAAACAACAATATGACAGGGAACAAGTATGAAAAAGAATAGAATTTTAAAAACAAGTTTAATAGCTATGATATTTTGTGCTTTTTGTGGATGTGCTAACAATCAGAATGTGCAGACTGGAAAGTCGATAAGTGAAAATAGCAGTGCAATTAAAAAATAGAAAAATTATCTGAAAAAGCAGCGGAATGCGTAGAAGAATTGTATATAAGACAGTATAAAGTGGATTATAGTTGCTACGAGGAGTTGATAGCATATCTTACAGATTGCTTAAAAATGGTTTTCCGGATGAGGTAGTATCAGATGATTTTTCTTGTGTATTTCACATGAATAATACTTATGAAACATTGGGATATCTTAAAATGGATATAGATAAAGATGGCATAGAGGAGTTGTTACTTGGAGCAAATGGCGAGATATGGGATGGCATTATTTACGATATTTATACCATGAAAGATGGACAGATGATACATGTATTAGATGGCTGGGAAAGAAGTCGCTACTTTTTGTGTAAAGACGGACAAAAATTGCAAATGAATGGTCGGGCAGTGCTTTTATTACCGGTTATGATTATTATAAATATGATGGAAGCTGTTTTAAACGTTATAAAGAAGAGGGTAACAGACCAGCAAATTTAATAGAAACAGTATATACAAGTGTAGAAAAAATCCAGAAGACATGTGGTGTTATTCAGAAGTGGGATACTGTGATGAGTATGAAAAGATAACGGAGCAGCAGGCTTTTGAAGTTATAAAAAAGTATGAGTATCAGACATTAGAGTATATACCATTTATAGAGTGATTTTGCATAATATTTAAGAAAATATTATCCTGACAGTTAGAGGGAGGAGCAGTACATGAACGATTATAACAGCTTAAGTGAAATCCTATATTCCAATGAATTAGACATCAAGAAATTTGAAAATCTGCTGAGCCACAATGCGCAGGGATATAAATTTTTTTGGTTAGAAGCAATCATCAATTTGCTGCCGGAGAAAGAAGACGAAATTCGGTTTGATGAAATTATTGATGAAATGATATGGGAAGCGTGGCGAATCGTTACATATTATCATCTGCGGCTGGGACCGATGGTAAATGGAAGTGCGGCAAATTATCTGGAACGAGCAATCCGGACACTGTATAATTGCGCAAAGGATGAACTTTCAATTAAAATGCTGTCCAAAGAACAGTTGAAAGGTCTTATCAGAAAATATAATGAACAGTTGCGGGAAGATAAAATTCATCTGACAGACTATGTCCCATATAGATTGATTAGTCCGTTCTTAGACAAGCTGGGAAAAGATTATGTGGAGCGAAAGGATTATGCAAGATTTATTGCATATCTGGATGGCTATAACAAGATGCATCATGGATTTTTTACGGAATTGTAGATGCAGAAAATGAACTGGAAAAGAAAATCAGAATCAGTGAAGAGTGGAAGCGGTTTATTTTGCAGAATCATGCCATCATTTTAGGCTGGATTCGCTATAAAAAGGCAGCATATCTTCAGAATAGAAATCCGGGTGTACCGGGAATTATTTATAAACTTTCGGTAAAGCCACAAAATGAGAGACATCTGGAAAATGCGAGAAAGCTTTGGAAGATGGCATCAGAAATAGCAGAATTACCACTGCGGGAGATTTACACGGGAAATAAATTAAGTGTGGATGATTTTACATTAGACCATTTTGTTCCGAAATCCTATGTGGCAAATGATGAATTATGGAACCTGACACCAATGGGAAGCCGACTGAATTCAAGCAAGAATAATAAATTGCCGGATTGGAAATATGCAAAGGAGTTTGTAAAATATCAATATGAATTTTATGAGGCAATATTTAAAAATACCAGTGGCGCAGCAGAAAAATTGTTAAAGCAATTTGAAAAATGTAAAACCTATAACGTCAATGCCAGTTGGGCGGCGGAAGAACTATACATAGCGGGAAAAACAGATACTCAGTTCAAAAATCTGCTGCGTGATAATTTAAAGCTGACCTACGATGCAGCAAAACTGCAATCCTATGAGATTTGGAGAGTCTGATGCTATTGTTCCACATCCCAATTTGTGCTAGACTATCTGTGTCCCAAATCCGGAAAACAAAAGAAAATGAAGCAAACCAGCCAAAGTGAAATAAAGTTATGAGCAGTAAAGCAGAAAGCAGAAGAAAAAGTATCGGGATGACATCCGGCTCTTTATGGAAGAACATTTTCCTCTTTAGCATACCGTTGATGTGTTCTCAGATATTAGAAGTATTATTTAATTTAAGCGATGTAGCAATTGTAGGAAAATATGCAGGATATATCCCCCTGGGGTCGGTTGGCTCGACCACGCTGTTGGTGTCCTTATTTACCGGCTTCCTGATTGGAATGGGTGGTGGTGTTAATGTAAGGGTAGCACATAAACTGGGCGTAGGCGATGCGAAGGGAACAGAAGAAACCGTGCACACGGCGGCATTGATTTGTCTGGTGGCAGGACTTATACTGTGCCTGATATGTAATATATTTGCGGAGCCATTTTTAAACATTTTACATACGAAATCAGAGTTTATGGATGGCGCAGTACTATATTTTCGGATCTATGCACTGGGGCTTCCGGCACTTGCAATTTACAATTTTGGAAATGGTGTTTTAAGTGCATCCGGCGAGACGAAGCTTCCACTTATTTATCTGAGCATTGCCGGTGTGTTAAATGTGTTATTAAATCTTTTCTTTGTTATTCAGTGTAATATGGCAGCAGGTGGAGTGGCAATTGCCAGCGTTATTGCTCAGTATGTGTCAGCTATTTTGGTGGTTTCTCATCTGTGCCGGAGAAAGGATAGCTGCAGGCTTTACTTATCCAGACTGCGTTTTCATAGGGAAGCGGCGAAAAGTGTGCTGATGCTTGGCGTTCCGGGCGGAATGCAGAATGCAATCTTTGCAATTGCAAATCTTTTTGTGCAGACCGGAGTCAACTCCTTTGATGCGGTTATGGTGTCCGGCAATTCAGCGGCAATCAATGCAGATACGCTGATTTTTAATATTATGATAGCATTTTATACGGCATGTGCCAGTTTCATGGGACAGAATATGGGGGCAGGAAACAGGGAACGCATGATAAAAAGTTACCGCATCAGTTTATTGTATTCGTTTCTGGCAGGCGCAATTTTTGGTGGGCTGCTGGTGGTTTTCGGAAGACAGTTCCTGTCTCTTTTTGCCAGCAAACCGGAGGTAATTGAAGCCGGAATGGAGCGGGTTAAGATTATGGGATTTTCCTATGCACTTTCCGCATTTATGGACTGCACGATTGCGGCATCCCGCGGAATTGGAAAGAGCATCGTGCCGACCATTATTGTTATCATGGGTTCCTGCGTATTCCGTGTAATCTGGGTATATACGATTTTTGCATATTTTGGAACCATTGCATCCTTATATCTTTTGTATGCATTTTCCTGGTCGATTACAGCAATTGCCGAGATTATTTATTTCAAAGTATGCTTCCGGAAGCTTCGGATAGCGGCATAGAACCATAGAGTCATGGAAGAAAGTAAAAAAGAAAGCGGAAGAGAGAAAGAAAAATGGAAGAAAGACGTTCGGAAAATACAACGCTTTGCTATATAGAAAAGGAAAATTGCTACCTGATGATGCACCGGGTGAAGAAAAGCCATGATGTAAATAAAGATAAATGGGTTGGTGTTGGCGGTCATTTTGAAGCCGGAGAATCTCCGGAAGAATGCCTGCTTCGGGAAGTAAAAAAGAAGAAACCGGGCTTACTTTGGATGCCTATCGGCTGCGGGGCGTGGTCACTTTTGATTCCGATGCATGGTACCGACGGAGTATATGTTTCTATATACGGCAGATGAATTCCACGGTACGATGACCGAGTGCAACGAAGGAACACTGGAATGGGTGCCAAAGGAAGAAGTATATGACCTGCCAATCTGGGAAGGTGATAAGATATTTTTCCGGCTGTTAGAAGAGAGGGAGAGTTTCTTTTCGTTGAAATTATCCTATCAGGGAGATACTTTGACCCATGCCATATTAGATGGGACAACCCGATTGAAATAAAAGTAAATTATAAGTAGAAATAAGCAACCAGATACCATTAATTAGTAAAACTAATTAGTGGTATTACTATATATAATTGGTTTTTATAAGCAAATGACGTTATAATGTAAGTAGCATTTAGCAGTGCCAGACCTTATAAGCAGTCCGTTGGGCTGCTGGCAGTCCAAACGGGCTGCTTATAAGGTCTGATAGGGCGAAAAACCCGTAGTATGGAAATGCGAAGCATTTCCATACTTGCACTGAAAAAATAAAGAGCAGGATAAAGAATAATTTCAGGAGGAAGAACAATGGATTACAAGAACGCAGGCGTGGATATTGAAGCAGGATACAAATCAGTAGAGCTGATGAAAGAGCATGTAAAGAGAACCATGCGTCCGGAGGTTCTTGGAGGACTGGGCGGATTTTCCGGAGCATTTTCATTAGAGAAGATTAAAGAAATGGAAGAACCGGTACTGTTATCCGGAACAGATGGCTGTGGCACGAAAGTAAAGCTCGCCATGATTATGGACAAGCATGATACCATCGGTATTGATGCAGTAGCAATGTGTGTAAATGATATTGCCTGTGCAGGTGGAGAACCATTATTCTTCTTAGATTATATTGCATGTGGTAAGAATTATCCGGAGAAAATTGCAGCCATCGTAAAAGGTGTAGCAGAAGGCTGTCTTCAGTCTGATGCAGCATTAATTGGTGGAGAGACTGCAGAGCATCCGGGTCTGATGGCAGAGGATGAATATGACCTGGCTGGATTTGCAGTAGGTGTATGTGATAAGAAAGATATGATTACCGGCGAGACCCTGGCAGACGGTGATGTTCTGATTGGTATGGCATCAACCGGAGTACATTCCAATGGATTTTCACTGGTTCGTAAAATCTTTACCATGGATAAAGAAACCCTTGATACATACCATGAAGAACTGGGAACTACTTTGGGAGAAGCCTTACTTGCACCAACCAGAATTTATGTAAAAGCACTGCGTGCCATCAAAGATGCCGGCATCCGTGTAAAAGCCTGCAGCCATATCACAGGCGGTGGTTTCTATGAAAATGTTCCACGTATGCTTCCAGAAGGAAAACATGCAGTGATTGAAAAGAACAGCTATCCGATTCCGCCAATCTTTACCCTGATGGCAAAAGAGGGAAATGTAGAAGAGAAAATGATGTACAATACCTACAACATGGGACTTGGTATGGTACTCGCAGTTGCACCGGAAGATGTAGATAAAACCATGGAAGCAATCAAATCTGCCGGAGACAAGCCATATGTTGTTGGTAAGATTGAAAACGGAGAAAAGGGTGTTACATTATGCTAAAAGTTGCAGTATTAGTATCCGGTGGTGGAACCAATCTTCAGGCAATTATCGATGCCATGGATAATGGAACCATTACCAATGCAAAGATAGAAGTGGTAATCAGTAATAATCCAAATGCCTATGCCTTAGAGCGTGCAAAAAACATAATATCAAGGCACTTTGCATTTCTCCGAAATCCTATGAGAACCGGGCGGCATTCAATGCTGATTTCTTAGAAAAATTGAATGAATATAAAGTAGATTTGGTTGTGCTGGCAGGATTTTTGGTGGTAATTCCACCGGAAATGATTGCACAGTACCGCAACCGGATAATCAATATTCATCCATCCCTGATTCCATCTTTCTGTGGAACAGGCTTCTATGGATTAAAAGTCCACGAAGGAGCACTTTCCCGTGGAGTGAAGGTAACAGGAGCTACGGTGCATTTTGTGGATGAAGGAACAGATACCTACCAATCATTTTACAGAAAGCAGTTGCAGTAGAAGAGAATGATACACCGGAGATTCTGCAGCGTCGTGTGATGGAACAGGCGGAGTGGAAAATTATGCCACAGGCAATTGATTTAATTGCCAATGGAAGAGTAAAAGTCGAAGACGGGAAAGTGAAGATTCTTCCAAAAGCAGACCATTAGAATTGGGTAAAAGTAAATAAAGATTAAGTAGAAATGAATGAAAAATAACCGGATTAGGAGGAGCAGCATGAAAGTACTTGTAGTTGGAAGCGGCGGAAGAGAGCATGCAATTGTGACAAGCGTAGCAAAGAGCAGCCGTGTAGATAAGATCTATTGTGCTCCGGGCAATGCCGGAATCGGTCAGATCGCAGAATGTGTTCCCATCGGCGCCATGGAATTTGACAAGCTGGTAGCTTTTGCAAAGGAAAAAAGAGATTGATTTTACCATCGTAGGAATGGATGATCCATTGGTTGGTGGAATTGTAGATGTATTTGAGGCAGAAGGATTAAGAGTATTCGGACCGAGAAAGAATGCTGCAATCTTAGAGGGATCCAAAGCATTTTCCAAAGACTTGATGAAGAAATATAATATTCCGACCGCCGGATATGAGACCTTTGATGACCCGAAAAAGGCATTGGAGTATCTGGAAACTGCAAAAATGCCAATCGTATTAAAGGCAGACGGACTGGCACTTGGTAAAGGTGTTCTGATTTGTAACACCTTGGAGGAAGCGAAAGCCGGAGTAAAAGAAATCATGGAAGATAAGAAATTTGGTTCTGCCGGCAACCATATGGTAATAGAAGAGTTCATGACAGGCCGTGAAGTATCCGTGCTTTCTTTCGTAGATGGCAAGACCATTAAGATTATGTCTTCCGCACAGGACCACAAACGTGCCAAAGATGGAGACCAGGGCTTAAATACCGGTGGAATGGGAACATTCTCCCCAAGTCCATTCTATACAAAAGAAGTAGATGATTTCTGTAAGATATATCTATCAGGCAACCGTAGATGCCATGGCAGCAGAAGGAAGACCATTTGTAGGTGTTATTTTCTTCGGTCTGATGCTGACAGAGGATGGACCAAAGGTATTAGAGTACAATGCCCGTTTTGGTGACCCGGAGGCTCAGGTAGTTCTTCCGAGAATGAAAAATGACATCATTGATGTAATGGAAGCCTGCGTAGACGGTAAATTAGATACCATTGATTTACAGTTTGAAGATAATGCGGCCGTATGCGTTGTTCTTGCATCTGACGGATATCCGGTGGCATATGAAAAAGGATTTGAAATCAAAGGCTTTGAGAACTTTGATGGCAAAGAAGGTTACTACTGTTTCCATGCTGGAACCAAGTTAAATGAGGAAGGAAAAATTGTAACCAACGGAGGCCGTGTACTTGGCATCACAGCCAAGGGAGCTACCTTAAAAGAAGCAAGAGCCAATGCTTATAAGGCAACGGGTGGGTAGACTTCGAAAACAAGTATATGCGCCATGACATTGGAAAAGCCATAGATGAAGCATAAAGTTAAAGAATGATTTAACGAATCGACAAAATAGAAAGATAAGAAAAGTATCCGTAAAAACAGAAAAAGTTACGGATACTTTTTTCTTTTGACGGTTCCCTTTTATAAAAGATACTAAAATCAGAAAACAAATTAACATAAATCTTAAAAGATAGATTTTAAGATTACATAATGTATAAAATAACAAAAATGATAAGACAACTTGCAGGAAAAAAAGAAAATGCACAAGCTGCAATCATAAATTTGTAATGTTAAATTTTCTACTCTTGCGCTTGGTGGGATTATCCGATACAATATTAATTTAGAATATACTCTAAACAGTGAAAAAACTAGCGCAGGAGGTGCCGCAGCATGAGTCTGGCAGATAAAATTTTTATCGATATGTGTCAGGATATATTGGACAACGGGGTAAGTACAGAAGGAGAAAAGGTCCGCCCACATTGGGAGGATGGAACCAGTGCTTATACAATTAAGAAATTTGGTGTGGTAAACAGGTATGATTTATCCAAAGAATTTCTGGCAATTACATTACGAAAGACAGCAATCAAGAGCTGTACCGATGAGATGTTATGGATCTGGCAGTTGAAGTCCAATAATGTCAATGACTTAAAAAGCCATGTCTGGGATGAATGGGCAGATGAGACAGGCTCCATTGGAAAAGCATATGGCTACCAGATGGGAGTAAAGCATAAATATAAGAAAGGAATGTTTGATCAGGTAGACCGTGTGATTTATGACCTTAAGAACAATCCTTTCAGCAGAAGAATCATGACCAACATATATGTACATCAGGATTTAAGTGAGATGCATCTTTATCCATGCGCATACAGCATGACCTTTAATGTAACCCAGAAGAAGGGGGACGATAAGCTGACTTTGAATGCAATTTTAAATCAGCGTTCCCAGGATATCTTAGCTGCCAATAACTGGAATGTCTGCCAGTATGCAGTACTGATGCATATGCTGGCACAGGTGTGCGATATGCGTGTGGGAGAGTTAGTGCATGTGATTGCAGATGCACATATTTATGACCGGCATATTCCTATTATAAAGGAACTGATTCAAAGACCGACGTATGACGCACCGACATTCTGGCTGAATCCGGATGTAAAGGATTTCTATGAATTTACCAGAAACGATGTACGTCTTGATAATTATGTGACAGGACCACAGATTCAGGATATTCCAATCGCAATATAAAAGGAGCAGGTGAAAGAGATGAATTTAATCGCAGCAGTAGATGCTAATTGGGCAATTGGCTATAAGAATAAATTACTGGTAAGCATTCCGGATGATATGAAATTTTTCCGTGAGACGACAACCGGGAAAGTGGTCGTCATGGGACGTAAGACTTGGAAAGCTTTCCAAATGGACAGCCTCTTAAGAACCGTGTCAATATTGTACTGACCAGTGATAAGAATTATAAAGTGAAGGATGCCATTGTGGTGCATGATTTAGACGAACTGCATAAAGAGTTAGAGCAGTATAACAGTGAGGATGTCTATGTTATTGGCGGTGAAAGCATTTACCGCCAGCTTTTGGATGAGTGCGATGTAGCACATATTACTAAGATCGACTATGCATTTGAGGCAGATGCCTATTTCCCGAATCTCGATGAAAAGGAAGAATGGCAGATTACAGAAGACAGTGATGAACAGACCTATTTTGATCTGGAGTATTACTTCTTAAAATATGAAAGAATAAGATAAGCAGAAAGAAACGTGTAAGAAATGAATAATCTTATTTTCAGTTTAAATACCACCATGCCAATCTTTCTTGTGATGGTAATCGGTTATATCTTAAAGCAGATTGGTATGCTCAATGATAATTTTGTGACGGTGGCGAATAAGTTTAATTTTAAGGTGACCTTGCCATTTATGTTATTTCGGGATATTTCTACGGTAAATATCCGGGAAATCTTTGATTTGAAATATGTGCTTTTCTGTGCACTGGCAAGTACCGCCTGTTTCTGGGGAATCTGGGGAGCGGTAAAGCTCTTTGTAAAGGATAAATCCATCCGTGGTGCATTTGTGCAAAGCTCCTTCCGGAGCAGTGCCGCAGTCATGGGACTTGCCTTTATTGAAAATATTTATGGCAGTTCTGCCATGGGACCATTGATGATTATCGGGGCAGTGCCGCTTTATAATATCTTTTCTGTTATTGTACTGACCTTTGAAGCCAATGAAGATGGAGCAGGAGAAGAGGCAGCACATGGTGGCAGAATCAAGAAAGCATTTCTTAACATATTAAAGAATCCGATTATCCTTGGAATTGCCTTTGGTATGGTGGCAGCATTATTGTCCCTTGATTTTCCTGCCATGGTAGATAAGACCATTGATAATGTGGCAAAGATGGCAACACCACTGGCGTTGATTGCACTGGGTGCAGGCTTTGAGGGAAGAAAAGCCTTGGCAAAAATCAGACCGACCCTTGCAGCATCTGCAATCAAGCTTGTGATACAGCCGCTTTTATTACTTCCGGTGGCAGCAGCCTTGGGATTTACCGGAGAAAAAATGATTGCAATTCTGATTATGCTTGCATCACCAACTACACCAAGCTGCTATATTATGGCAAAGAACATGAAAAATGATGGTGTGCTGACAGCAAGTATTATTGTGACAACAACGCTTTTGGGAGCATTTACCTTAACTGGCTGGATTTTTATCCTTAAGACCATGGGATTGATATAGAGGAGGACGTTAGATGGATATTACAGGAAGAAAATTATTTGTAAAGGCGATGATGGAAGAAGGCGTGGATACCATATTTGGTTATCCGGGCGGAATGGTCACCGACCTTTTGATGAATTATATAAACAGGATGATATTGAAATTGTCTTACCAAGACATGAGCAGGGACTTTTACATGAGGCAGAGGGATATGCGAGAGCTACCGGAAAGCCGGGCGTATGCCTGGTAACCAGCGGACCGGGTGCCACCAATATTATTACAGGACTTGCAGATGCGCATTTTGACAGCATTCCGCTTGTTTGCATTACCGGTCAGGTGCCACTTCCGTTGATTGGAAATGATGCCTTTCAGGAGGTTGATATTGTAGGAATGACCCGTTCCATAACAAAATACGGCGTAACCGTTCGGGACAGAAAAGATTTGGGAAAAATAATCCGCATGGCCTTTCACATTGCAAGCACCGGAAGACCGGGCCCGGTTCTTGTGGATATCCCAAAAGATATCCAGTTAGAGAGTGGACCATCCGATTATCCAAAGAGTGTGCAGATTCGTGGTTACAAGCCAAATGAAGGCGTACATATCGGACAGTTGAAAAAGGCATATAAGCTTTTAAAGAGTGCCAAGAAACCATTGATTCTTGCCGGAGGCGGAATCAACATTGCTCGTGCCAATGATATTTTTGATGAATTTGTTACTAAAATGCAGGTGCCGGTTGTTACCACCATTATGGGAAAAGGAGCCATTGGCACATCCAATCCTTATTATATGGGAAACTGCGGTATGCATGGAAGATATGCAGCCAATATGGCAGTTTCTGAGTGTGATGTATTATTCTCCATCGGAACAAGATTCAATGACCGCATTACCGGCGATTTGAATGAGTTTGCACCAAAGGCAAAAATTGTTCATGTGGATGTGGATACAGCATCCATTTCCAGAAACGTTGTGGTGGATGTACCGGTAGTAGCAGATGCAAGAACCGCACTGGAAAAATTATCAGAGTGGGCAGAACCGAAGAAAACAACAGCCTGGATAGCCCGCATTGAGGAATGGAACAAAGAAAATCCTCTGGAAATGCGAAGAGATAAGGGACTTTCCCCACAGATGATTATGGAAGGAATCAATGAGCATTTCAAAGGAGCCATTATTGCAACAGATGTTGGGCAGCATCAGATGTGGGCAACCCAGTATCTTGAGATGGAACGTGGCGGAACCTTTATTACATCAGGGGTGCCTTGGAACAATGGGCTTTGGATTCCCGGCAGCAGTCGGAGCAAAATCGGCTGTCCGGAAAAAGAGGTTATCTGTATCACCGGAGATGGTGGATTCCAGATGAATATGCAGGAAATGGCAACTGCAGTATGCCAGGATGCACCGGTAATTGTCTGCATTTTAAATAATTTTTATCTTGGCATGGTTCGCCAGCAGCAGCAGCTTTTCTACGGAAAACGTTATTCTGCAACCTGCCTGCGTCAGCATAAGGAATGTCCAAGCAACTGTAAGGGACCGGGAAAAGACTGCCCGGTATATGAACCGGATTTTGTGAAATGGGCAGAAAGCTATGGCGCAAAGGGTATTCGTGTAACGAACACCGAAGAAATGAATGCAGCCTTCGAAGAGGCAAAGAAGAATAAAAAAGACTTCTACCGTAATAGAATTTATGATTGCAACAGAGGACATTGTACTTCCGATGGTTAAGAGTGGAACTGCAATGAGCCAGATGATTTTGAAATAGGAGGAACGTTGGTATGAAAAACAGATGGATTGCATTATATGTAGAAAACCAGGTTGGTGTACTGGCGAAGGTTTCCGGACTTTTTTCCGGCAAATCCTATAACCTCCAGAGTCTTACCGTAGGAACCACGGAAGATGAGAGTATGTCCCGTATGACAATCTGTGTAACCAGTGATGATATTACATTTGAACAGATTAAGAAGCAGTTAAACAGTATGGTAGAGGTCATTAAGGTAATTGATTTAACCAATGTACCAATCCATATGAAAGAGATTCTTTTTGCAAAAGTGCTGCATTGCAGCGTGGAAGATAAAGCAGAGGTATTTCAGATTGCAACAACCTTTAAAGTAGATGTGGCAGATATTGGGGGGAAGACAGCGTATTGTTAGAGTGCAAGCTGACAGAACGCCGCAACAATGAACTGATATCTCTTTTAAAACGCCGCTTCAGGACCATCGAAGTAGTGCGTGGCGGGGCAGTAGCCATTGAATCAATCAGCACATCCTGCCGGTAATATTAAATACCGGGAATATGGGAAGTCCGTAATGCGGAATTCCCATATTTTTATAATCTTTTTTCAACAGTGCAATAAACTTCTCAAACTGCAATGGTGTTCCCTGAATTTCCTGTACCTTCAGGCGGTTCTTTTCGTTGAAGCCTACAAGAATATCATGATTTGCTTCTGCTAAGTAGTCGATGATACCGTCGATATCGGATTTTAAGTTCTTCGGACACTGGATGTATAAGTGCTTTTTTCGCAGAGATACACAGCGTATAGGAGATACTGAAATGGTACCAGAAGAACTTGTGCAGGGTGGAATGTTTATAAAGCCAGATGATTTCCTGAATCGGAACAAAGGCAATTCCATCCGTAGAGATTTCAATAAAGAAATGCTCGGTAATAAACATATCTTCCGTAGCCAGCTGTGGCAGTGTCGCCAGTTCTTCTTCTGCCTGCATAAGAAGAGTCTTCGGAGAACCGAACCGGGCAAGCTGCTGGCAGGGCGGTGACAGCCATGGAAAATGAATGTATACAAAATAACATATGATACTGAAAATGGCATAAAGTCCACTGCATGCAAAAAGCAGAATCAGAAAGATACTGAAGCCGTAACGGAAACCGGGCTCACTGATATAATAGGAGGAGCTTTCTCCGTAAATACCGCTGTCTGTCCAGTTCAAATCTGCAGCAATTTTAGAAAGCAGGGTATGGTAGGATTTGGTTGCGGTCTGGATTTTGGAATGAACGGTTACTTTGTTAATATTCGGAAGTCCTTCTTCGCTGGTCTTCGGAGAGAGCAGTACGATATTACAGCACCCATCCTGAATCGTATAGTAGTAATATCCATGGGTCTGCCCTAAGACTTCCTGTGTGTATCCGGTAAATTTTAAATCCGTCAGCGTAATACTGACATACCGGTCATTCTCTTTATATAATTTATCAAGAGAAGTTTTTTCGTTGATAACCTTCGGACTTAAGATGGTGCCGATGGGAAAGATAATCCAAAGAACAATCAATAGTATCATATATAGAATCGGCGAAAAAAGCTTATGCCGGTAAAGACTTTTGATGTGGTTGGATATATAGTGGTCTAATTGGTTTGTCATAATTCCTCCCAGTAGTGTTATGATTTTAAGTATAAAGTTTTAGGGAAAAATAATCAAGCCTTAGGGAGCGACTACTTGCTTTTATCAGGGAAAATTGTTAGTATTACAGAAGAATAGGACAGAAAGAGTGGTTGTGTGGAAGCATATACAGAATTTGCAACAGTTTATGATACATTTATGGACAATGTCCCTTACGAAGCATGGGAAAAATATCTGGTGGACATATTAAAAGCAGAGGGGATAAACGATGGTCTGCTTTTGGAACTTGGCTGTGGAACCGGAAGGATGACGAGACTTTTAGCGGCAGAAGGTTATGATATGATTGGGGTGGACAATTCCGAGGAAATGCTCTCGGTAGCCAGAGAATATACCATGGAAAATACAGAGATACTGTATCTTCTTCAGGATATGCGGGAGTTTGAATTGTATGGAACCATCCGGGCAGTAGTAAGTGTCTGCGATTCCATGAATTATATCATGTCAGAAGAGGATTTGAGACAGGTATTTTCCCTGGTCAATAATTATCTCGACCCGGGCGGAATCTTTATTTTCGATATGAATACCAGATATAAATATGAGGAACTCTTAGGAGACAACAGCTTCTGCGAGACCAGAGAGGACTGCAGCTTTATCTGGGAAAATTATTATGACCCGGAGGAACAGGTCAATCAGTATGATTTAACACTTTTTATCAAAGAAGAGGATGATTTGTTCCGGAGATATGAAGAAACACATTTTCAGCGGGCGTATGAGATAGAAACTGTACGAAAATTAATCGAAGAAGCCGGTATGAAATGGGAAGGTGTCTTTGATGTAGAGACGGGAAAAGAACCGACAGCCTGCAGTGAGCGGATTTATATCATCGCAAGAGAACAGGGAAAATAGGAAGAAAGAGGAAGAAGAAATGTCAGATTATATGGTGAGAGCAACAGCCGCAGATGGACAGATTCGTGCATTTGCGATTACATCAAAAGAGATGACGGAGGAAGCAAGAGTCCGTCATAACAGCAGCCCGATTGTAACAGCAGCATTAGGACGTGCCATGAGCGCAGCAGCAATGATGGGCAGCATGATGAAGGGAGAAAAAGACCTTCTGACCCTGCAGGTTCAGGGCGATGGTCCGATGCATGGCCTTACGGTAACTGCCAATGCTAAGGGGGGTGTAAAAGGCTATCCGGGCGTGGCAGATGTGATATTGCCACCCAATGCAGCCGGTAAATTAAATGTAGGAGGAGCCATTGGAAATGGTGTTTTAAGTGTCATAAAAGACATGGGATTAAAAGATCCGTATGTGGGACAGACAGAGCTTCAGACCGGTGAAATTGCAGAGGATTTAACCTATTATTTTGCAGTATCCGAGCAGGTACCATCTTCCGTGGGTTTAGGAGTTCTCATGAATAAGGACAATACCGTCCGTCAGGCCGGCGGCTTTATCATTCAGCTTATGCCGTTTACAGAGGACGCAGTCATTGATGCCCTGGAGCAGAAAATCGCACAGATAGCATCTGTAACAGAAATGTTGGAAAAGGGTATGACACCGGAAATGATTTTAGAGGAAATCTTAGGAGAGATGAAGCTTGAAATCAATGATACGATGCCGGTTGCTTTCCACTGTGACTGTTCCAAAGAACGTGTGGCAAAAGCACTGGCAAGCTTAAGCAAGAAAGATTTGGATGATTTAATCAAGGATGAAGAACCGATTGAAGTAAAATGTCATTTCTGCAATGAGAATTATGTATTCAGTCCGGATGATTTAAGGGAGATAAGAAAATGAGAGATGGATTTATCAAAGTAGCAGCAGTAACACCAAAAGTAGTAGTCGCAGATCCGGTAGAAAATACCATTCGAATAAAAGCGGCAGTAATGGAAGCAGCAGCAAACGGAGCCAAAGTCATTGTGTGCCCGGAGCTTTGCATTACCGGATATACCTGTGGAGATTTATTCTTACAGGAGACTTTATTAAGAAGCGCAAGGGAGCGGCTGGTATGGCTGGCAAAGGAACTCGGTGCTTTGGATGCCGTTGTATTTGTTGGTCTGCCCCTGATGCATGAAGGCAAGCTTTATAATGTGGCAGCAGCTTTAAACAAAGGCGAGATTATCGGCATCGTGCCAAAGACCCATATTCCAAATTACAATGAATTCTATGAAGCAAGATATTTTTCTCCGGGAAAAGAAGAAGCAGAGGGTGTAGATATTGCACCGGCTTATCATGTACCGATGGGAAGCCACATTTTGTTCCAGTGTGATGATGTATTGCCGGAGCTGGTAATCGGTGTGGAAATCTGCGAGGATGTATGGACACCGAACCCGCCGAGTATTTCCCATGCTCTGGCAGGAGCAACTTTAATCGTAAATCTTTCTGCCAGTGATGAGACAACCGGAAAGGATATTTACCGGAGAGAGCTTGTTGCAGGACAGTCTGCCCGCCTGCTCTGCGGTTATATCTATGCCAGTGCCGGAGATGGAGAATCCACACAGGATGTAGTATATTCCGGTCATAATATCATTGCAGAAAACGGAGTGGTTTTAGCAGAATCCGAACGTTTTACCAATGAGACGGTATATTCTGAAATTGATATGGAACGTCTGGTATCCGAAAGACGGAGAATGAGCTTTTTTTGCAGCAGGCAGCAGAAGCAAGGATTATCTTAGATTTTCTTTCTTTATTGATAAATCAGATACCACACTGAGCCGTTTTGTGGATCCGGCGCCATTCGTTCCGGGCAATAAGGGCAAGCGTGATAAACGTTGTGAAGAGATTTTAGCTATTCAGTCCATGGGACTTAAGAAACGGTTAGAGCATACCGGATGTAAATGCGCAGTGGTAGGCATTTCCGGTGGACTGGATTCCACGCTGGCACTTCTGGTTACGGTACAGGCGTTTGACCGGCTGAAGCTTCCGAGAGAGCAGATATATGCAGTTACTATGCCGGGCTTTGGAACCACTGACCGTACCTATGAGAATGCATTAAGTCTCATTCGCTGTCTTGGCGCAAAGCTGATAGAAGTAGATATCAAAGAGGCAGTACGCATTCATTTCCGGATATTGGTCAGGATGAGAGTGTACATGATGTCACTTATGAAAATGGACAGGCAAGGGAACGTACCCAGATTCTGATGGACATTGCCAATAAGAATAATGGTATGGTAATTGGAACCGGAGATATGTCAGAACTGGCATTGGGCTGGGCTACCTATAACGGCGACCATATGTCCATGTATGCCGTCAATGCTTCTGTGCCGAAAACACTGGTGCGCCATCTTGTAAGATATTATGCAGACACCTGTGGAAATAAGGAACTTTCAACTGTGCTTTATGATGTCTTAGATACACCGGTCAGCCCGGAACTTCTTCCGCCGGAGGATGGGAAGATTTCACAGAAGACAGAGGATATTGTGGGACCGTATGAATTGCATGATTTCTATTTATATTATGTGATGCGATTTGGCTTTGCTCCGGCAAAAATATACTGTCTGGCACAGGTGGCATTTGAGGGGCAGTACGACAATGCAGTGATTTTGAAATGGTTAAAGACCTTCTACCGCCGGTTCTTCACTCAGCAGTTTAAACGTTCCTGCCTGCCGGATGGACCGAAGGTAGGTACGGTAGCAGTATCACCAAGAGGTGATTTAAGAATGCCAAGTGATGCATCAGTGCGTATCTGGATGGATGAAATCGAACATTTGAAATAAAAAAACTGCTGCTCAAAATGGAGCAGCAGTTCTTTTATAAAAACTATATGTGCTTAAGCTGTTTTTCAAAAGATTCTTTTTTCCTTGCTGCGGTACCGAAAGCAAAGTTCCTGCCGTAGACGAAAGAGTACATGACAGCAGCCATTACAAATGCAGTAACCACATCAAATACAGAATGCTGTTTTAAGAACATGGTTGCAAGAATAATGCTGACCATAAGAATGAAAGAAGCCAGCTTTAACTTCGGACGATCCTTAAATTCTTTACTGTTACAGATTGCAATGTGAACACCGAGCGAATTATAAACATGAATACTTGGAAACAGGTTTGTCGGTGTATCGGTTGCATAAAGCCAGGCTACCATATGGGTGAAGACATTGTCATGCGCAAAGGAATGCGGGCGGAGGTAATGCCCGTTTGGATAGAGACTGAATACTACCAGAAATACAGTCATTCCCACAAACAGAAATGTACAGAGCCGGTAATAATCTTCTTTATTTTTAAAGAAAAAGTAAAGAACCGCATATGCGACATATCCAAACCATTACATATATGGTACGATGAAAAATTCTATAAATGGGATTTTATCATCCAGTGCAGTATGTATTACGTTGAAATTTGAAGTCACATGTTTTTCCAGATAGGTAAACCATGGAAAATATATGAATACATACAGCAGAACCCATGCGTGCTTATATTTTTGAAAAAATGCTTTGAGATTTTGCTTAAAGTTATCTTTTTCAACATCGGATTCCCTTTTTTAATGTAAGAATACTACTTCTATGGTGGAATTCTAGCACAGCATTTTTAAAAAACAATGCTATAAAATCGAATTTAATAATTTTATGGAATTCTTAAGATTTTAATGGAAAAGGAACATTTTCATTGTGCAAGAATACAAGAAAATGTATTTCATTTTTAAATAAATATTACAAATGCGGGATTTCATTGACAAAGAAAAACGGTCAACTATAATGGAAACTAGCAAAATAGAAAGGTTAAGGGATATGAAGAAGAATGAAGAGAAACAGCAGGAAACTGCAAAGGAAAAAATGAGCAGAAAAAACTCCTTTGTGTAATCGGAATTCCTGTAGGAATATTAGTTGTGATTTATCTGGTACTGGCACTGTTTTTTCAGAGCCATTTTGCATTTCGTACCACGATAAATAATGTGGGGGTATCCGCTTCCTCAACCAGTGGTGTGGAAAAGAAGATCACGAAGCAGGCATCCAGGTATGAGATGAAACTGGTGGAGCGTGAGGATAAGACAGAGAGCATCAGTGGAACAGACATTGACATGGAGCCGGTATTTGATAAGCAGGTAAAAGAGCTTTTAAAGAAACAGAATGGATTTGCATGGTACCGTACTATCTTATTTCTCCACAGAAATACGAAGCGGAGACCATGATATCTTTTGATGAAGAAAAATTGAAGGATGTTCTGGATCATTTGTCCTGTATGGATGAAGGCAAATGGACGGATTCCGAAAATGCAAAGATTAAGGATTATACAAAGGATGGCTATGAAGTACAGCCGGAGGTATATGGAACAAAAATCGATAAGGATGTATTTACGGAGAAAATCAAAGAAGCCTTGGATAAAATGCAGCCGGAATTTGACCTTTCCGGGGAAGGCTGTTATGAAGACCCAAAGGTAAAAGAAGAGGATGATGTATTTCAGGATGCATTGGATACTTTGAATAAATATACCCAGATGAAGATTACCTATCAGGCAGAAGGAAAGGATGATGCGGTTTTGGATGGAGAAACCATCAGTACCTGGCTCTCTGTGGATGATGATTTCAATGTGTCTGTAGATGATGAGGCATTGAGCGCTTATGTAAATGCTATGGCAAAAAATTATAATACCGCCTATGGAAACCGGACACTGGATACCTCTTATGGACAGACAGTGACAATTTATGGTGGAAATTACGGATGGTGGGTAGATAATGCAGCTGAAAAGGAAATGATACTGGAGGATTTGAAAGCCGGTAAGGATGTAACAAGAGAGCCGGTTTATTCCCAGACGGCTAACAGCCATGGTGAGAATGACTATGGTAATACATATGTGGAAATCAATCTGACCGCACAGCATTTGTTTTTCTATAAGAACGGATCACTGGTGGTAGAATCTGATTTTGTCTCCGGTAACCTTGCAAAGAATCATGGAACGCCGTCCGGCTCTTTTGGTGTTACTTATAAGGCAAAGGATGCGGTGCTTCGCGGCGAAGATTATGAGTCTCCGGTATCTTTCTGGATGCCTTTTAACGGTGGTGTTGGAATGCATGATGCCAGCTGGAGAAGTACATTTGGTGGAACAATTTATAAAAGAAGCGGTTCACATGGATGTATCAATCTTCCATACAGTGCAGCAAAAACAATTTATGAAAATATAGAAGCTGGTTATCCGGTGCTTGTTTATGAACTGCCGGGAACCGAGAGCCAGAAGGGCAAGGATATGGATGCAGCATCTGCAGTAGATGAGGCAATCACCTCCATTGGAACAGTAACCCTGGACTCCGCAGGAACCATTGCGTCTGTCCGTTCCCAGTATGATGCTTTATCTGACAGCGCCAAAGCATATGTAAAGAATCTGGATGTGCTGACAGCAGCCGAGTCAGCTCTGTCACAGTTGCAGTATGAACAGGCATTGCAGGAATTGCAGAATCAGGAAAGTATAGATGCACAGAATGTAACGAATACAATCATGGCATTGCCAGATACGATAACTGCCACAGATGCAGCAGCAGTAGCCAATGCAAGAAATGCCTATAATGCCTTAAGCGAGGGCGCAAAAGCGAAGGTACCACAGAGTGCACTGGACAAGCTGGCAGCCGCTGAAGCAGCATTGTAGGGAATTGGAATAAAGAATAAAGAATAAGAACGCCAGCTCCTGTTCAGACAATTTTAGTATGATGAATGTCTGTAGGAACCACTGAAAATAAATTGAAATTAGAAATAACACCAGCCTCTGCCTGGATGATTACAGATACATGAGGGAGGCTGTTAGGGACTTATGAAATTCGTTCGGAAACAGGCAACGCCGGTACAGGGATGTACCGGCGAGGCGCAGATGAACATGGATGTGAATTTGCGCCGGTTGCCGGAAGCATATATACTTTTATCGAATTTCCAATGTCCCTTACAGCTCTCCCTCGTATCAAAATCATCCGAACAGAGGCTGGTGTTATATATATATTTATATTTTCATGTTTATTTGTAATTATCATAATGCATATGGAAAAATGTTGCCAAATAGCAATTGAGATGTTGCAGACTAGAACGGCAATATTGCAAAGAAACAGGGCATATAGTATAATCTTATCAAGAAGTAAAAATATAAATTATGTTGCTGACGAGCACAAAGACAGCTGAATAATATCCTGTGAAAATGTGCCGGATAACAGGAACGGATGAAAATAAATCGAAAGGAGAATGTATTGATGAAGGAGCAGGTTTTGACAAGGTTTAAGGAATTATTTGGGGATGAAGGAGACATCCGTGTGTATTTCGCACCGGGACGTGTGAATCTGATTGGAGAGCATACGGATTACAACGGAGGTCATGTATTTCCATGTGCACTGACCATTGGAACTTATGGCGTGGCAAGAAAACGTGCCGATAAGAAACTGAGATTTTATTCCATGAATTTTGAACAGCTTGGTGTGCTGGAATCTTCCATTGAAGGCTTGAAGCCGGAGAAAGAAGCAGACTGGACGAATTATCCGAAGGGTGTTATCTGGGCGTTTGGAGAAAAGGGCATGCAGGTAGATACCGGACTGGATTTGTTATTATTTGGAAATATCCCGAATGGTTCCGGACTTTCTTCTTCTGCATCTGTTGAGGTACTGACCGGATATATCTTAAAGGACTTATTCGGATTTGGTGTAACGAATCAGGATCTGGCTTTAATCGGACAGTTTTCAGAGAATAAATTCAATGGAGTGAATTGTGGCATCATGGATCAGTTTGCCATTGCCATGGGAAAAGCAGAGCATGCGATTTTCTTAGACACGGCTACTTTAAAATATGAATATGCGCCGGTTCGTTTAAAAGATGCTAAAATTGTAATTTCCTGCAGCAATAAGAAGCGTGGTCTGGGTGATTCGAAATATAATGAACGTCGTGCAGAGTGTGAGGAAGCACTGGCAGAATTACAGAAGGTGGTGGACATCAAAAGTCTTGGTGAATTGTCTGAGGAACAGTTTGAAGAATATAATGGAGCCATCGGAAGTGAGGTCCGCATGCGTCGGGCAAAACATGCGGTATATGAGAACCAGAGAACCCTAAAAGCAGTGGAAGCTTTGAAAAAAATGATGTGGAAACCTTTGGAAAGCTGATGAATGCATCCCACGTATCCCTAAGGGATGATTATGAAGTAACCGGTATTGAGTTGGATACTCTGGTAGAGGAAGCATGGAAGGTAGATGGTGTCATTGGATCCCGTATGACCGGTGCCGGCTTTGGCGGATGCACCGTCAGTATTGTAAAGGATGAAGCATTAGAGCATTTTATTGAAGCAGTAGGCAGTGCCTATGAAAAAGAAAATTGGATACAGCGCAGATTTCTATGTAGTAGAAATTGGAGACGGTCCATCCAGACTGGCATAAGAAACAGGAGGTAAGTCATGATTTGTGAAGATATCTTAAAATTAACAGAATATGGCATGGTAACCGGACTGGTTCCGGAGGAAGATGAAAGATTTACCATCAACCGCCTGCTGGAATTGTTTGAATTAGAAGAATTAGATGAGGACGCTGTGACAGCTTATCAGTCACGGACACCGATGAGCAGAGAAGAAGCAGAAGAGAGTCTGGAAGAATTGCTAAACCGTCTGCTGGATTATGCTTATGAAAAAGGCATTTTAAAGGAAAACAGTGTAGTATACCGAGATTTATTTGATACGAAAATCATGGGAATGCTGATGCCAAGACCAGGTGAAGTAATTCATAAATTTCAGAGCCTTTATGAGAAGGATGCAAAGGCGGCAACAGATTATTATTATACTCTCAGCCAGGACAGCAATTATATCCGCAGATACCGTATCAGACGTGATATGAAATGGACCGCAGAGACGGAGTTTGGTGAACTGGATATTACCATCAACCTGTCCAAGCCCGAGAAGGATCCCAAAGCCATCGCCGCAGCAAAGCTGGCAAAGCAGTCCGGTTATCCGAAATGCCTGTTGTGTAAGGAAAATGAAGGTTATGCAGGAAGAGTCAACCATCCGGCAAGACAGAATCACCGTATTATTCCGGTAACCATCAATCATAGTGACTGGTTCTTACAGTATTCACCTTATGTTTACTATAATGAACACTGTATCGTGTTTAATGGAAAGCATACACCGATGAAAATCGAGAAGGCAACCTTTGGAAAACTGCTGGATTTTGTAAAACAGTTTCCGCATTATTTCGTTGGCTCCAATGCGGACCTGCCGATCGTCGGCGGTTCGATTTTGAGCCATGATCATTTTCAGGGTGGACATTATGAATTTGCCATGGCAAAGGCACCGCTGGAAAAAGAGATTACCTTTGCGGGCTTTGAAGATGTACAGGCAGGAATTGTAAACTGGCCGATGTCAGTTATCCGCCTGTCCGCACCGGATACAGAACGGTTGATTGAGCTGGCAGATAAAATACTTCTGACCTGGCGTGGCTATACGGATGAGGCAGCATTTATTTTTGCAGAAACAGACGGGGAGCCACATAATACCATTACACCAATTGCAAGAAACGAGGCAATAATTACGAACTGGATTTAGTGCTTCGTAATAATATTACGACAAAGGAGCATCCGCTGGGCGTATATCATCCGCATGCAAAGCTTCATCATATTAAGAAGGAAAATATCGGCTTAATCGAGGTAATGGGTCTGGCAGTGCTGCCGGCACGTCTGAAGGACGAGATGGCACAGCTTAAGACGGCAATTCTTTCCAGGGCTGATTTACGGAGCAATGAAGTTTTAAGTAAGCATGCAGACTGGGTGGAGGAATTTTTGCCAAAATATGAGAGCATTACGGAAGAAAATATCGACGGGATTATCCGAAAGGAAATCGGACTGGTATTCCGTGAAGTTCTTCTGGATGCCGGTGTATACAAATGCACCGAAGAAGGAAGAGAAGCATTTTTACACTTTATTGACACGGTAAATAAATAGAAAAAGATGTTTATCCGGGAGTGGGATTCTGGTTGACATAAGAAAAGAGCATCATTGGCACAAGGTGTTATCCAATTGGAAGGATGAAAAGCACCGCCTTTGATGCTCTTTGTTGTATGTTATGACTCTTGCAAGAAGGAAAGAAATGCATTAATGTAAGAGCGATATGATAAATTATGCAAAAGAATAAGGACAGAATGGAGATTTTATGAAACAGCAGATAAAGAGTTCTTTGATATTATTATTGACCGCAACCATCTGGGGCGTTGCTTTTGTAGCCCAGAGCGTGGGCATGGAATATATTGGTCCCTTTACCTTTAACGCAATCCGATGCGTTCTGGGGGACTGGTGCTAATCCCGGTTATTCTGGTTTTAAAGAAAAAGAAAGAGACAGGAGCAGAAAATCAGGAAAAAGAGGATAAAAAGACTTTGTGGACAGGCGGAATTGCCTGTGGTGTAATTCTTTGCATTGCATCCAATCTGCAGCAGTTTGGCATTATGGAAGCAAGCGTTGGTAAATCTGGCTTTTTACGGCATTGTATATTGTGATGATTCCGGTTATCGGCATCTTTATTGGAAAGCGTCCGGGAATCAAGCTGTGGTTTTGTGTAGCACTGGCAGTTGTGGGAATGTATCTGCTTTGTATGAAGGACGGCAGTTTTACCATTGAGCGGGCAGACATCATGCTTCTTTTTATGTGCACTGGCATTTTCCTTTCATATACTGGTGGTTGATTATTTTTCACCGAAGGTAGACGGCGTAAAAATGTCCTGTATACAGTTTTTGTATGCGGAGTACTTTCAGCAGTAGGAATGCTGTTTACAGAGACACCGGATATTTCAATATTCAGGCGGCATGGCTGCCTTTGTTGTATGCGGGACTTCTTTCCTGCGGCGTTGGCTACACCTTGCAGATTGTAGGACAGAAAGGCATCAACCCGGTTATCGCATCCCTTATTATGAGCCTGGAATCCGTGATTTCCGCACTGGCTGGCTGGGTGATCTTGGGACAGGTATTATCACCAAAAGAAATTTTAGGCTGCGTATTGATGTTTGTGGCAATTATTATCACGCAGATTCCCATCGGAAACAAGAAAACAGATTGATTTTACGGATAGTCTCAGCTATACTGTAACAGAATAGAAAGAGAAAGAAGGCATAAGATATGTTGTCAAAAAAAAGATAAAACAGGCAATGGCAGGAAGCTCTGCAATTCGTGCCATGTTTATGGAAGGAAAAGAAATGGCTGCCAGATATGGGGCAGAAAATGTGTATGATTTCAGCCTTGGCAATCCGGCTACACCGGCACCGGAAAAAATTAAGACAGCAATTTATGATATTTTGGATAAAGAAGACCCACTTGTGGTGCATGGATATATGGCAAATGCAGGCTATGAGGAAGTAAGAGAGGCAATTGCAGAGAACTTAAATGAACGCTTCGGAACCAATTTCCATGGGAAGAACCTGATTATGACAGTTGGTGCAGCAGGCGGTCTGAATATTATTTTTAAGACGATTTTAGATCCGGGCAATGAAGTTATGGTATTTGCTCCGTATTTTGGTGAATATAAAAGCTATGCCGCAAACTTCGATGCAAAGATTGTGGAAGTCATGCCAGATGAAGCAGATTTTATGCCGGATTTAGCAGACTTTGAACGAAAAATTACAAAAGATACAAGAGCGGTTATCATCAACAATCCGAACAACCCGACCGGAGTGGTATATTCAGATGTAACCTTAAAAGAGATTGCCAGAATTTTAACTGCGAAGGAAGAGAAATTTGGAACCGACATTTATCTTATTTCCGATGAACCATACCGTGAACTGGTTTACGACGGCGTACAGGAGAATTTCCTGACGAAATATTATAAAGATACGCTGGTAGGATATTCCTTCAGTAAATCTTTATCACTTCCGGGCGAGCGGATCGGTTATGTGGTAGTGCCGGATGAAGCGGCAGATTCCGCAGAATTAATCGAGGGAATTACCGTATCAAACCGTACTCTTGGCTTTGTAAATGCACCATCCCTCATTCAGAAAGCAGTGGCAGAGTGCTTAAAGGAAAAGACCAATCTTGAATTTTATGACCGCAACCGTATTGCTTTATATGAAGGACTGACGAAGCTTGGATTCACCTGCATCAAACCACAGGGAGCATTTTATCTGTGGCTGAAATCTCCGGTTGCAAAGGAAGAAGAATTTGTAGAAGCTGCCAAGAAATACCATTTGATTCTGGTAAAAGGAAGTGCCTTCGGCTATGGCGGTTATGTACGTCTTGCATACTGCACTTCTTATGAGACAGTAGTAAATTCCATGCAGGCATTTGCAAAGCTGGCAGCAGAGTATGGATTGAAGGCAGCAGAATAAAAAATCGGAAAACGAAAGAATGATAAAATCAAGCAGCAGATAGAAGGAGTAAGACATGAAAGCATGGGAAAATAACATACGCAAAGTTATCCCGTATGTTCCGGGAGAACAGCCGAAGAAAGAGAAAATGATAAAACTGAATACCAATGAGAATCCGTATCCACCAGCACCGGGAGTAAAGGATGTTTTAACCTCTTTTGATACCGACCGGCTGCGTCTTTATCCGGATCCAAAGATTGAGAAACTGACGGACGCAATTGCAGAACGATATGGTTTAAATTCCAATCAGGAATTTGTGGGTGTTGGCTCAAATGATGTACTTGCCATTTGCTTTATGACATTTTTTAATTCTAATCGTCCGATTCTGTTTCCGGATATTACCTATTCTTTCTATGATGTCTGGGCAGAGGAATTCCGTATTCCATATAAGCAGATTCCACTGGATGGGAATTTTACGATTCGCCCGGAGGATTATGACGGGGAAAACGGAGGCATTGTATTCCCAAATCCAAACGAAAAGACAGGAAAGCTGCTTCCGTTAGAAGATGTGGAACGCATCATTGCACAGAATCCGGATGTCATTGTTATTGTGGATGAAGCATATATTGATTTTGGTGGAATATCTGCATTGCCGCTTATTGATAAATATGACAATGTGCTGGTAGTCCAGACCTTTAGTAAATCCCGTTCCATGGCAGGCATGCGGATTGGATATGCGATGGCACAGCCTGAATTAATCAAATATTTGAACGATGTTAAATATTCATTTAATTCTTACACCTTAAATTCCCTTACGATTGAAATGGGAACGGCTGCTATTTTGGATGAAGCTTATTTTAAAGAGACAACACAGAAGATTATTGCAACGAGAGAGCGTACCAAGGAAGAACTTCGGGCACTGGGATACCGGATGGATGATTCAAAGAGCAACTTTCTCTTTGTAACCCACGATAAGATTTCCATGGAGAGGCTGTTTGAAGATTTGAAGAAGAAGGACATTTATGTCCGTCATTTCTCCAAACCGGAGCGGATTGCAAATTACCTGCGTATTACCATTGGTACAGATGAAGAAATGAATACGCTGATTACGTTTTTGAAAAACTATAAACAGTCATAATTCATTAGGAAAGGAGTATTATGTTATTACATTATCTGATTGTATTTTTTGTTTCCATGGTACCACTGGTTGAACTGAGAGGAGCGATTCCATTTTCACAGGGCTTTGGACTTCCATTGATACCATCTTATATTATTTCCATCATTGGAAATATGCTGCCGGTACCATTTATTTATTTTTTTGCAAGAAAAGTACTGATTTGGGGTGCAGATAAGCCTGTTATTGGAAAATTCTTCGGCTGGTGTCTGGAAAAAGGTGAAAAGGGTGGTAAGAAGCTGCAGGCAAAGGCAGGAAGAGGATTATTCCTGGCATTACTGCTCTTTGTTGGAATCCCGGTGCCGGGAACCGGAGCCTGGACAGGAACTCTGGCAGCCAGCATCTTAGATATGGATTTTAAATCATCTGTTATCGCAGTGATGCTTGGCGTATTGCTGGCTGGTGTAATTATGATGTTAATCAGTGTTGGTGCATTTTCTATGATTCGCTAACAGAGTGGAATGTAAAAAGGATATCTAAGTGATAAAAAGCACAGCATGTATAGTAATGTTATTTACTATATATTCTGTGCTTTTTAACTTTACAGGAAAATGCTTTCCTGTAAAGTTAAAAACGCTCTGCGAGGATGCGCACTGCGGCGTATAAGGTAGATGTCTCAAGCGACCGCCGCAGGCGCGAGAATGTGCCAAGACACATTATTTGTTTAATAATGATTTAATTTCTGGAACTTTGAACTACAGTGTGGATGCTTTTTCGGCAAAATCTGTATTTACAAGATCTTCATAAGGAGCGGCACCGGAGAGAACACCAGACTCTTCTAAAATAGTAAGCATTAAGTCATAGCCTTCTTCCCGGAGTATTAAATCTGTGTTCCAGGTTTCCTGGTCGTAGTAGCGGCTTACAATAAGTGTAAGGGTTTTAAGATCTGTTTCACTAAACTGCGGTACAATGACAGAGGCAATTTCTTCCGGACTGTGACCTGCTACATAATCCATGCCTTTCTGTAAAGCATTGGTGAAATGCTGGATAAGGTCGGCATTTTCCTTAAGATAGCTTTCTTTGGCACAAAAAGCAGTATATGGAAGATAACCGGAATCCATGCCAATGGACGCTACCACATAGCCGTCACCGGACTGCTCCAAAGCAGTAGCGGATGGTTCAAATTCAATGGTATAATCCCCCTGCCCGCCGGAAAAAGCCGCTGCGGTAGAACCAAAGTCAATACTCTGGTCGATTTTGACTTCGGAAGGAGAAACACCATTTTCCCGGAGTACATATTCATATACCATTTCCGGTGTGCCACCTGTCGTCACTAATACCATGTAAATAATCATCTGATAGCTGTTTTGCAGTGATTTCTGTTAATATATCAGGCAGATAGTCTTTGACAAGCTGTTCTATAGCCTCTTTCGTTTTTACAATATTATATGGCTTCAATGGATTATCTGTGGATTTAAGAATCCCAAGTTCCTTCATCAGCTCAATATATGGAAGTATACTTTGCTTTGTTTTTTTGAATCCCAGGTCAGAGATATGTTCCGACAGATATTTGGCAGAAGTATAGCCTCGTTCATCCTCAGCAATCAGTTTCATCACAATCGCAATAATGGTATTTTCTCTGCGGTTCATTTCATCTGCCGGACTGTAACTAATCAGATTGGATAAGCCATATTTTAATGTGATTTCAGGCATCCCATACTCATCTACAACGATTTTTTCAATCAGAAGTTCAATATCTCTTCGGTCAAGGCTTCCGCCAGCAATGATTTTGTCTACCATCTCAAGGGCATTTTTCAGTTTATCTTTTACCTCAGGCGTCTCTATGGCAGTTTCATTCAATTCCTTAATCTGCATTTCCAGACCATGAATCTGAGCAAACAAATCTTTCTGCATAGAATCGTAAGTCTCATTGATTAAATCTTCATTTCCTGTAGCGACCGCCAGATCTTTTTACTTTTTGTGTAAGCAGAACTTTCAGTTGACTTTTTCGCTCATTGATAGCTATGTGCAGTTCCTGCCGTTTTTCCTCTATTGTTTTCTTTTCTGCTTCAAAATCCTTTAAATCATAGGTGGAAATAACTTCACAGAGAGCATTTCGGCACATCTTGATATAGGTCAAAACATCTTTCATCAAGTCATCTTCTTCAATTAAATGTGCCTTAGAGCAATAACGTCTGCCTTTGGTGTTATAAGTAGTGCAGATGTAATATTTCCGTTCCCTGCTGGAAGTCTGGCGTTTGATTGGTGTAAGGCGACTGCCACAGTCCTTACAGAACAGACAACTGCCAAAAGGATTCGGAATCTCTGAGCCAAGCCACTGTCCCCGACTTCCCCGATAATTGGTGCGGTTACGTTTTTCCTTTAATTCCTGTACCAGAGTAAAAGTAGCCTTATCAATAATTGCCGGGTGATGATTCTCAAAAATACATTGTTCTTCTTTTGGTACACGTTTATCTTTTCCATGAACCGTATTTCTTGCACGTTTTTTCAGGCGAAAGGTACCAATGTAAAAATCATTATCCAGAATCTCTTTTATCATGGCATCAGACCATTTAGATGCTACTTTTCTTTTTAGACAATCTGCCTTCTTCTATTTCACGTTCACGCTGTATCATAGATGGAGTAGGTGCACCCTGTTCGGTCAGATATGTGGCAATCTTGCGGTAGCCGGAACCAGAAAGATATAAGTCATAAATTTGCTTAATATATTCCGCTTCTTTTGCTACGATTTCCAGAATGGTCTTATCTTTTTCATTACGCCGATAGCCAAACGGTGGTCTGGTAATCAGTGTTCCCTCTTTTGCCTGGCTCCTATGGCATGTTTAATTTTCTTACTGGTGTCTTTGACATATCGCTCATTGAACCATGTCTTAATACCAATCGTATCGTCACTGGAATCCATAGAATCATAATTATCGTCAATCACAATCAGATGCTTTCCACGTTCCTGAAATTCATCCAGAAGCAACAGAACCTTTGCATTGTGTCTGCCAAGACGTGAAAAGTCTTTGACATATACGGTATCAATATCTTTATCCAGATCAGCCATCATCTGCTGAAATCCCGGTCTGTCAAAGATATAGCCGGAAATGCCATCATCTTCATACCAGCGGTCAATAACCACACCATGATCTGCTGCATACTGGTTGATAATCAGCTTCTGATTTTCTATGGAAACATAATTCCTTTTATCATCGTCTCTGGAGAGACGGACATACCCTGCATTCATAGATGTCCCTTCTTTGAAATGTAAATTTATTTATTATGCACTATGTAATAATATTATATATTTAAAACTGGAAAATGTATATAGAGAAATTACAGTTTTTTACAGATACTGTAGTTTAATTGCGAAAGGATACAAGATTTGATACAATTTTGTTAAAAAATTTCAATAAAGATTTGTACACAAAAAGCAGCAACTTAAATTTGTGGACAAAATTCTATTTAAAGCATGAAAGGTTATGTAGATTATGGAAAGAATGGACACAAATCCGACAAAATATGTAGTATTTGATGTTGAAACAAACGGATTAAAATCTAAAAAAAGACGACTTACTTTCAATTTCATTTTATAAGCCAGACGATGGTAAAGAATATAGCAAATTTTTACCACTAGAATTAAATCGTAAAATCGTTACAACCCACATAAATGGAATTACTGAGAAAGATTTAGCAAATGCAACTGCACTTACTCAAGCTGAATTTGATTGTATAATGCAGGATTTTGAATTAGAAAAAGAGAACCATTCTTATTTATGCGGGGAAAAATTTTGATGCATCATTTCTTTCTGAATACTTAAAAAGACATCATATTTTTGGATTTGATAAATTAAATTTCTACAATTTTAAAAGAAACATAATTTCTTCAAGATATTCACAGGGTAATATAACCAAGGACAATTTGTGTGCATTATTTAAGATTGATGGTGTTGAAGCTGTTCACAGTGGTTCAAATGACTGTAAACTCGAATGGGAATTATTCAAAAAAATGGATGGTTACTTTTATCTAGTAACAGAAGGAGGTAGCGAAGATAATGTGTTTAGGCTTAATGCGGATTACATTGTTCCAGCCAGTTTATTGTCCTCTCACCCAAATCTAAGTCGTGTACTCTGCGAAAGACCGTATATTGAATGCCACAGTACCTTAGTTAAATCATTTGAGATCGATGCTAATGGAATAGAAAAATTTCCAACTAATTTTACAGGCATGACAATTGAACATTTAATAAATTCAATGTTGAATGTTGATATACAAGATTCCAGAACATTCTTATTAAAAAATAAGATGAAATTGGATTTCATTGGAAAAATTCCTAATGGAATATCAATGGTTCCAATGACTTTTAATCTGGATGGAACGGTTACGGCACTTCATAAAGAAGATAAAGAACTGGAAAAGCGTATAAATTCCACTTCAAAAAACTTAAAAGAACGTATTCGTCCATTGGTCGAGTATATCGAATATAATATATTTAATAATGAGCATATATTGTCTCAAGAGCTTATTGTAGATTATGAAAATAATATTCTTGCATTATGTGATTTATCTACAAAAAAGACAATATTAGAAATAAAAACAAATTGTTCGGATTCACTCATATAAAGAACAGTTTTTCTATGAAGCTAAGGGAAGGGATATCTATCATTTAAAAATGGAGTGGGTAAAAGATTGGAACACTAATTTACTCAAAAAATAATTTTCCATATTTCTTTTGTTGATACCCATATTGGAACACCCGGTTCTTCAAATTGGACAGAAGGAAAACGTGCAGAAAAAAAGGGCAAAGAAAATAGCAGAAATACAAAAGTACTTGTCACCTTCGGATTTATCTTTAGTATCTTTCATAAATACCAATTCACCTATCAAATTGCAATGCAAGATTTGTGAACATGAATGGAATATTAGATACGCAACATTAATGAAAAAGATTCCAGATTGCCCTAAATGCAAGCCTAAAATTATTGATAAAAAGAAAACTACAATATCTAAAGAAGAGCGAATTAAGCTTCGTGCTGAAAATTATTATGAAAAAATACTTCAAAAAAGTAATCACACAATCGTTGCTATTAATTATACTGGTTCAAAAGATAATGTAGATGCAATCTGTGTTGCCTGTGGATATAAATGGAAGATTCGAGCGGATCATCTAGTCAATAGATGCTGGTGCCCTATATGCAAAAAAGAAAGGTAACTAATTTATCTTTGCAATGGAAGTACTCGTTAATTATCCCAGTGTTTTTTTACAAGTGATTTGATTCCATCGTGAATATTGGCATTTGCATCTCCATCCAAAAATGTGACAACTCGAAAGCCAATATCTGCATATTTCTTACGTTCAACTTCAAATTCTTCCTGTGAAGAAAAATCGTTACGCCAGAGATAATACGTTGGCTTCCGCAAGGTTATCACATCCTTTCTTTTAAATTTTCTATAACTATCATATAAAAAGTGGACAGTTTTCGTGTCTGTCCACTTTAAAATAATTTTACCGTTCACGATCGGAATGGTTTAATTGTCCTCGTGTTGCCAGGTCCAGTATTTCTGGTGGAATACGTCCCATCAGCTTCTGGAGATTTTCATAATCGGCTCTGAGTCTGGCATCATCCATTTTCTTTCGTATACTATTAGACGTTGCTTCTTTTACCTGTCTAGTTAAATCCTGAGTCTGACTTTTTAATGATGCATTATGAAATGGACAACAGATCATGTTGTTTCTTCCACTTTTCATGCCATAATATTCGGTAGCCTGTCCGACTGTTACAGTTTCTTTTATTGTTTCAAATAATCTCATTCTATTTTCCTCCTCGTATAAGTTTGAATTTAAAGCTGTGCCGTTTTATCCAGTTCCTTTCCTGACAGGAAACCCTTCTCGGCGCTGTGTCGTCTCTTTGTGAGCGCTCTTTTCTAATCAGAAAATCGTGGCGGTTTATGAAGTTCCGGAACGGTCATTTAGTTTTCAAGGTTCTGTCTGATTGATCATGTTGACAGTTTAGCATGAAAAAATCGCACCCTTGATTTATTCACGTACAATGAAAATTAAGAATACGATTTGATAAAAATTGCAAATTTGCACAGGCACAGATATAATGGAAGTAGTTTAGGAGGTGACGAAACAATGGGGAATCTGATTTAATAGAAGATGAAACAAGTCTTGCATACCGATTAAGTAATTTGCGGAAAGACCATGATTTAAGACAAAAACAGTTAGCCGATCAGCTTCATGTGACTCATTCGCAAATCAGTCGTATTGAGAGCGGTGAAACAAAAAATCCTAATATAAGCATTGTAATAGATGCCGCCAGGTTTTTTTCATGTTTCTACTGATTATCTGCTTGGAATCACTCAGATTACTTCACCCAAAAGCTATGATATATCGGAACTTGGACTGTCAGAAGAAGCGGTAACGAGACTGATTACCAGAAGAATAGATGTAGATATTTTAAACCGATTATTGGAGCATGAAAATTTTCCTAAATTATGTATTATGATTCGGAATTATTTTGATGATACCATTGCTGAGGGCATCATGGCACGAAATAAGGTCATTGATTTTGCGGTTGATCAACTGACTGATCTGATGACGGCAGAACCATCAAAAAGGAAAGAGATTCTAAAAGATAAGCAGTTTTTAAGCACACAGAAATTAGGCGCGAATGAAGCAGACATTGAAAAAATCAAGATTCAGTTTATGGCAATATTACGTGATATTAAATCTGGTATGCAGAAAAAAGAACCAACAAAAGCGATTGCTACAGCCGAAGCCGTACAGATGATTCGGGACGCATTGCCGAATAAGCCAGCTTCCGATATTACAAGCACTGACTTGGCAAATGCAGTAGCTTTTTATATGGGGCAGACAACAGAGCTGAATGATGAGGGACTTGCAATGGTGCAGAATTTGACAAAATATATCTGTGACAATAGTGTATCTGAGAAAGATTCAGAGAATAGCTGACGTAAGTATGGATATACCTTTCTTCAAATGTGGCATCGTCTGAATAACCGCATTGTCATGCTAATATTCAGACTCGGTTCTGTTCTTTCAGGTAACCCCTTTACGGAGTACCTTTCAGCACAGAATGCCGGGATTGAAGATAATCGGAAGGATACAGAATTTCTTTCCGGCAGCCACAATTTCATAAAGGTATAACACACTAGACTTTCCTGACGGAAAATCGTGTGCCAACAGGGATGCTACTCGCCCCTATTGGATGACCCAGAGTAATTAATATGAATATCAACAGTTTCTCAGTATAATAAAAAAATACAAGTTTGGAGAATATATGGAACTTGACAAAAATAAATTACTAATAAAACAATTACCGCCAACAATTTATATAAAAAATTTTATAGATGGGCATCCAGCTAATTATGAAGATTTTTTAACGACATTTATCAATTCTTCAAAACTTGTCACTTGTAAGGGCAATCAAGCATTTATTTTAAGAAAACATGAAGAGCAAAATCATGGAGAAGCAGACATTTTTAATTCTTTTTATGATTTAGATTTTAAAATTATGGTCGATACTAAATATATGGAAGCTAGACGCATGTTAAGCCCTACTATAACTGAATTTTGTCCTGGGGTAGTAGGAAAAGCGCCTTCACGATTAAAAAGGAGAACGAAAAGTTTATGATATAATCAAGTGCTGTCGTTCTAAGAATATAGACGATTTAATTAAAATAGAGAAAGGGCTCATTAAGCTTCCAGAAGGAAAAACAATAATACAGGTATTAAAAAAAGTCTCAGTAAATAAGAATATGTTATTGTTTTTACCATATGATTATTGTTTTGAAAATACTTCTACAAACGCAGAAGTTGCTAAGTTTATAATCGATTGTATTTCAGAAGATTTACAATGTTTGCTCGAATATAGACATTTAAAAGTATGTAAAGATACTTATCTTTCGTTTATATCAAAGGAATGCTTTGTTATTGCACAAGAAAAAGATAATGTGTTGCATTATTATGATATGATAAAGACAAGCCAAAGCAATTTATATACTTATCTATATGAAACCGGAAAAGCTTAATAATAGTACATAAAAATAATCAGATTGAATACAATCTAAATAAAGATAATTTCTGGTTGACTTTCTTAGTTATATCAGTTATATTATCTTTAGTGATCAGATTGCAGAGACTTGAGAAGCCTGCGATCGGGGGGAGGGTGCCGAGGCCCTCTCCTTTTTCTTTATCTGGAACATTTTGCAGCGAGGTACATATGAGCAAACCATTTATTACATATACCGCACAAGTTGAAAAACTGAAAAATGAAAAAAATCTAGTTATTACAGATGATGATTTTGCGGTAGAATCCCTGCAGAATATCAGTTACTATGCATTAATTGGCGGATATAAACATCCTTTTATTGATATTCATACCCGCAAATACATTAATGAAGCGTGTTTTGAAGATATAGTTGCTCTTTATGAATTTGATGAAGAGTTACGTGGGATTTTCTTTAAGTATTTATGCCGCGTGGAAAGAAAAATGCGTTCATCCATTTCTTATCACTTTTGTAAAAAACATGGAGAACGTCAGGAAGAATATCTTAACTCCAATAATTACGGCAATATTCCCAAAAATAAAAAAGGCATTACCAAATTAATAAAAATGCTTGATATGATGGCAAACAAAAACAAGGATCACGAATATCTTGTTTACCAGCGTAACAAATATCATAATATTCCGTTATGGGTGATTATGAATACCCTTACGTTTGGTCAGATATCAAAAATGTTTGAATTCTTACCTCAAAATATGCAGGGAACAATTTGTCAGGATTTTGGAAATGTTAAGAAAAATGAAATGATAAAATATTTAAAGGTATTAACGCTGTACCGAAATGTATGTGCTCATAACGAAAGGTTGTTTTCCTATCATACATATATTGACATTCCAGATACATTGTTACATAAAAAATTAGGCATTTCTAAAAACGGTTCAAAATATATATATGGAAAAAATGACTTGTTTAGTGTAGTCATTACTTTTCGTTATCTACTTCCAAAGACTGATTTTTTACTGTTTAAAAAGCAATTATTGCATATTTTTGACCGATATGAAAAGCGGAATTCAAATTTGAAGTTGAATGATCTTTTTGAATATATGGGATTTCCGAGTAACTGGAAAGAGATAACAAAATTTCGCAAAATATAAGTGGAGATACATCAATGGTATCTCCACACTTGTTTAATTTGTCAAAGCGATAATTGTTTTTGCTAATGTTTCAAAGGTAACACTAAAATCATCTCTATTACGTTTCATATTTTCCCAGACACTCCCCGTCTTTTCAACTTGTTCTTGCGTCAACTCAAAAACAGGTGTATTGTTCATTTGTGATTGAGCAATTAGACTATTAAAATCTGCAATATTTATTAAATTGTAATTAGTTCTTTTTTGAATAAGCATTCCATTTTCATCCAATATAGGAACTAATTTTTCTGCAACAATTTTATTAATATCGTCAATCCATTCTGAAAATGCTTTTACCGGCGAGCCATTTCGCGGGCGGTATCGCTGTTGTATAGTACCTAGAAATTTAGGTACAGTATCATTCATCTTGTAAATTGCGTTTTTAAAAACCTGCTTTTCGCAAATTATCATAAGTAGAACACCATTTAGGAAACACTTTAATAAGTGATTCTATGGCATATAGCAAAAAATACTCTGGGGCACATGGAATAATAAAAAAATCACTTCCCATCAAAATGTTGGCATTTGTGGCAGATATGCTTGGACTCATGTCAAGTAAAACAAAATCCAAATGATATTTTTCACTAGTCATAGTGATTAATTGTCTTAATGCACCAGGAACATTTTGCAACACAACTAAAGATCCTGTCATATTTTCAGCAATATTGTATGTTGCGTCATATTCAGAAAACTCTATATGTCCAGGAAGTAAAAATAGATTTTCGTTGTGTTCAAATTCATAACAAGTTGTCGCTTCAAGTACCGCATTTCATTATTGAGAACCGGTGATAGTGCTGATTTTATATTATAATTATTTGCTTCATAAAACTGTGTTAGCTTATTTTCCTTATCGGCATTTAAGCATAATCCTGTAAGGTTACATTGGGGATCAGTATCTATCATCAATGTTTTATATCCCAATTCGGCTAATTTCCAGCCCAAATGAAACGTAGTAGTGGTTTTACTGACCCCACCTTTGTTATTAAATAATGCAATTATTTTTGCCATAAAATGGTTTCCTCCTAAGTGTAAAGATATATTCATTATAAATCAATATCCTCATAATCAAAAGAGATATTTTATTTAAGAGATGTACTATTCAACCCATCCACCCAATTACACAAAATCACAATCGTCTCATAATTTACATTGATATATGTACGCCACCGGCTCTTCCGCCCAGCACATCTTTTCCAATCATATCTTCATAGGAAAAGGATTCGGTGTTTTCCCTTGCAACCACAAAGTTACCGGCACGCTGGGTAAGCTGTGCAAAATTGATGACATGGTCTTTTGCACCTTCCGTGTAGGCATAAATGCTTGCCTCCGTTCCCATGAACCCTACATCTGCATCCCCGGAAACAACGGCAGCCATGGTTTTATCCGCTCCAAAGCCGGTGGTCAATGAGAGCTCGATTCCCTCATCTTCAAAGTAGCCTTTTTCGATAGGCCACATACATCGGTGCGTAAAAGATGGAATGTGCCACTTCGTTTAATTTTACGGTTGTTAATGCTTTAGAATCATCTGATTTGCAGGCACAAAGCGGGAAGGACATAAGAAGAATTAAGAAAAGAGAAATACCTTTTTTATAAAATCGTTTCATAGAGCATCCTTAAAAGACATTTGTATTATAGTATGAAAGACAGATGAAAATGTGCTATGATGGATAGGATAGGATAAAATAGGATAGGATTGTCTGAAATTTAGAAAACAGTATTAAGACAAGAGATATAAAAGGAGAACAGAACATGAACGACTACGTAGACCTTCATACTCATACAATTGCAAGCGGACATGCTTACAGTACTATTGAAGCAATGATAAAGGCGGCAGAGCAGAAAGGAATCCGTCTCTTTGGTATTACAGAGCATGCTCCGAAAATGCCGGGAACCTGCAGCGAGTTATATTTTAATAATCTTCGCGTGCTGGAAAGAAAGCATGGAGAAATGTATACGCTGTTTGGCGCAGAACTTAGTATCATGGATATGGAAGGGCATGTGGATCTGCCGGAGCGTACTTTAAAGCAGATGGATTTGTGCGTTGCAAGTATGCATGGTCCGTGTTTTCATCCGGGAACCATAGAAGAAAATACGAAAACTTATCTGAATGTGATGAAAAATCCCTATGTAAACATTATCGGACATCCGGATGATTCTTATTATCCGGTGGATTATCGTGCATTGGTGGAAGGTGCAAAGGAACATCATGTATTGTTAGAGGTCAACAATGGCTCCCTGACACCGGGTGGCTTCCGGCAGAATACGAAGGAAAACAGCTGCAAAATGTTAGAACTTTGCAAGGAATATAAAGTTCCGGTTATCATGGATTCCGATGCGCATGTGGATACTGCAGTTGGGAATCATCAATATCCATTGGAAGTTATTCAGATGGTAGATTTTCCGGAAGAATTGGTGGTCAATACCAATGTGGAACTGGCGAAGAGTTTTTTGAATTATTTTAAATCACCGGAACATCTATAAGGAGTTATCACAGGTGAGAAAAGAATATCAACAGCAGTATTGACAGAAAACAAGAGTTAGTATAGACTAACTCTCGTAAGGAACATTACAATACACACAAAATACTTTGGACGTAAAGGGAGCAGACTTTTGATGCGGGTCTGCTCCTTTTATATGTCATCTATTAGGGGATTGTGATGTGGAGATAACATTTAGAATCAAAGAATTTTGCAGCAGTCAAAGCACATCTGATTTTCTTTTTATGTGAAATGTCAACCGTTCTTAGGGGTCTGTTTTTCTTAATGATAAACTGTCTTTTCAGTTGCTTTGACAGTACCAATATTTTGTCAAACATAGAAAAGACAGTTTTTATCGTAAAAAAGAAAAACAGACCTCTTAGAACGGTGACGTTTCATCATATGAAAATCAATGTGCTTCGACTGCTGCAAAATTTTTTAATAAATTTTTCTCCCACATCGCAATCCGCTAATTCTGCCAGTGAATCCCACCCGCATCAAGAACCGCAAACCGGATTAACTCTGCACTGTCCAGGTTCTCATGATGCATATCGATTCCGTTAATTGAATGATTATCATAGGTCGTATAGTAATAAATCCCCTTATCTGCATTGCAGCAGGAAGTATAGATTGTAATTTCATATTTCCCATCAGCAACTTCACAGCAGCCCCGCTGCTGGTCGACGGAACCTAAGATATGAAAGAACTGGCTGACACTTTCGATTTCTGAACTGCCGGAAATGGAATGTAGTCTGGTGAAAGCAACCCGGACAAAACGGGACTGGGAAGATAAATCGCCCGGCAGACCCATGGCCCCCATGCCGCGGCTGTAAGCCTGTAAGTTGAGCTTGTCGGAAAAATGATTTTCCGGCTGCCTGGATGAGAGAGCCGCATAATTATTCAAAGCAAACAGCTGCATGGGGAACGGAGGGTTGTTGGTCAGCACACCGGCAGGATTGTCATAGATATGAAGCCCGTCTGCCATGGATTCCACAACGATGTTTTCACTTTTGTCGGCAATCATCCAGTGAAGCTGTGCTGCCGGAAAATGGCTGGCAAAAACAGTTCCAACGAGATTCATCTGCACTAATTTTTCTTTGGCTTCTGAAACAGAAGCACACTGGCTTAGAATCCATGGAATAAATTCAAATTGTGCAACATTTTCCTTTGTATCAATAATATCAGCATAAGCGGCATTTCCCACAAAGTTAAGCCCTGCCATGCAGACACCTTTTTCATTGCAGGCATCATAATAAAGAGGATAGTCAACACCATTGTCTGGTGCTACATGAGCCATGCCAATCATGGCATAGTGGGAGCTTAAAGTCCCGGCATGACGGAAATGAAACGGATAGTTGCGGGGGTAATGGTGACTTCATCGCCATAGGAAAATTCATAATCAAGGGTTCTGCCCATGTAGAAGTTCTTTGTTTGATAAGTAGCTGCGGTGCACATAAAATAGCCTCCTTTTATCTTTCTTTTGTATGAGTATTCTGCTGAAAAATCAGATTTATGTAATAGGACTATTATAACGTGGATACAGGGGTAAATCAAATTAAGAAATAATGAGAAAAAATATCGATAAGAAAGGTATTATTTTCAATAACAGGTGTTATAATACAACTGGATTAGAAAGAACTAACATAAAGTAGTAACAACTAAGAAAGGAAGCACATTATGGGAAGATATTATCGGATGTCTAAAAAAGTAACAGAGGATCAGGTAAAAGAAATTCTTCGTGAAACATTAGAATTAGAAGATGTAGAGGAAGCAGAATATGAGGCAGAGACACAGCTTCTTAAAATTGTAACCAAAGATAACCAGTTTGCAGGTGTTATGACCAGAGTGGTAAATATCTGCAGCAGAATCGGCAAAGGAGCAGAATTATCATTTGCAAAATTTTTCATTGAAGGATAGAAAGTGAAGGGATTATTTGAAAGCTTGTGAATATTGCGGCACATCTCCATGATATTGGAAAAATCGGTGGTCCGGATGCTGTTTTAAATAAAGAAGGAAAGCTTGATGATGAGGAATGGGAGGCAATGAAGAAACATCCCTCTATTGGAGCTGCGATTCCATTGATGCCATGACTTCAAACCGGAGTTATCGCAAAGCACATGATTTTGATTACTGTTATCAGGAAATCAAAAATAATCTTGGCAAGATGTATGACCCGATTATCGGACAGTATGTCTTAGACCACTGGGAAGAAATTATTTCCGTAATCAAAATTTCAAGATAAGATTCTGTTGTTGATAAGAATTCTCAATAACGAAAAGAGTATGGACAATGGGTTTTAATGGCGGTAAGCTAAAAACAAACAGAAATAGGAGGAATACATATGTTTGATTTTGTGAAAAAATTTAACTGGAAGAAGACCGGAATCTTTGCTGCCGGTGTATTGTTTGGAACAGCCGGAATTAAAATATTAGGTAGCAAGGATGCAAAGAAAGTCTACACAAACTGTACAGCAGCAGCATTACGTGCAAAGGAATGTGTCATGAAGACTGCTTCTAATATCCAGGAAAATGCAGAGGATATTTATGCAGAGGCACAGCAGATTAATGAAGACAGAGCTGCTAAAGCAGCAGAATATACAGATGAATCTGTAGAAGATGCAACAGAAGAAACTGTAGCAGAATAAACATTGGACATGCGATTTTGTTCGTTGTTCATGTAAACTATGAGAATCACCTTCAGAATATGCTGTAGGTGATTCTTTATCTAAGGAAGTATGTAATATGAGATTTGTTATAAAACATGAGATAAAAGGAAGACTTCGTATTCATATCATTCAGGGCGGGATGAGTTTCCGCCAGGCAGATATGATGGAATATTACCTGAGTAACTGCAAATGTGTCACTTCAGTGAAAGTAAATGAACGTTTACAGGATGCAGTAGTCTGTTATGTGGGAAATCGTGAGGAGATGATAGAGACACTGCGTCATTTCTCTTATCAGAAAGTGGATGTGCCAGAGACTTTTTTACAGAATTCCGGCAGGGAACTGAACCGGACTTACTGGGACAAGCTGGTAAATAAAGTGGTACTCCGTATGGGCAGTAAGATGTTCCTGCCATATCCAATCCGCGCAGGAATTACCATGGTCCGTTCCGTGAAATATTTGTGGGCTGGAGTGTCTGCATTGGCGAAGGACAGGATAGAGGTTCCGGTGCTGGATGGAACAGCTATTGGAGTCTCTCTACTTCGCAATGATATCAATACAGCAGGTTCCATTATGTTCTTACTGGGCATTGGAGAAATCTTAGAGGAGTGGACACACAAGAAATCCGTAGATGATCTGGCAAGAAGTATGTCCTTAAATATCAGTAAAGTATGGCTGTGTCAGGATGGACAGGAAATACTGGTATCGGCATCTGAGATTAAAGAAGGCGATGAAGTCTGTATTCATATAGGAAATGTCATTCCGTTTGATGGCGTGGTAACGGAAGGGGATGCGATGGTAAATCAGGCATCCTTAACCGGCGAATCCCTTCCGGTGCATAAGAGTGTAGAAAGTTATGTCTATGCCGGAACCGTAGTGGAAGAAGGAGAACTGACCATTCGTGTCGAAGAAGTAAATGGCTCCAGCAAATTTGAAAAAATTGTCACGATGATTGAAGAGTCAGAGAAGTTAAAATCTTCCCTGGAAAGTAAAGCCGAGCATCTGGCAGACCGCCTGGTTCCGTATACATTACTAGGAACAGGAATTACCTGGCTCTTTCCCAGAAATGCCACAAAAGCATTAGCAGTTCTTATGGTGGACTTTTCCTGTGCATTAAAACTTGCAATGCCGGTATCTGTATTGTCTGCAATCCGTGAAGCAAGTGTGCACAATATTACCGTAAAAGGTGGCAAATTCTTAGAGGCAATGGCAGAAGCAGATACCATCGTCTTTGACAAAACAGGTACTCTGACCAAAGCACAGCCTACCGTAGTAGATGTGGTTTCTTTTACGGATAAGCCCACGGAAGAGCTTTTTACGTATTGCTGCCTGCTTAGAGGAACATTTCCCTCATTCTATGGCAAAGGCAGTCGTAGATGCAGCCCAGGAAAAGAATCTTGTGCATGAAGAACTACATTCTAAGGTGGAATATATTGTAGCCCACGGAATTTCTTCCACCATAGAAGGAAAGAGTGTGGTAATCGGAAGCTATCACTTTGTATTTGAAGATGAAAAATGTGTGGTTCCGGAAGGCTATGAAGAACAGTTTAACAGCCTTCCATCAGAATATTCACACCTTTATATGGCAATTGAGAACCGCCTTGCAGCCGTGATCTGCATTGAAGATCCGCTTCGTGATGAAGCAGCAGCCGTTGTAAATTCCTTAAAGACAGCCGGAATTAAGAAAGTTGTTATGATGACAGGGGATAGTGAACGTACAGCATCCGCCATTGCAGCAAGAGTGGGCGTAGACGAGTATTACCCGAGGTACTTCCGGAAGATAAGGCAAGTTTTGTAGAGAAAGCCAAAGCAGAAGGACACAAGGTCATTATGATTGGAGATGGTATCAACGATTCACCGGCATTATCTGCGGCAGATATTGGAATAGCCATCAGTGATGGAGCAGAGATTGCAAGAGAAATTGCAGATGTAACTATCGGTGCAGATAATCTTTATGAGATAGTAACCTTAAAGGTGCTGAGTAATGCATTGATGAAACGGATTCATAAGAATTACCGGACAATTGTTGGGTTCAATACAGGACTGATTGTGCTTGGCGTGGCAGGAGTCCTGCAGCCAACCGTATCTGCATTACTTCATAATACATCTACCTTGGTAATTACCTTAAAGAGTATGCAGAATCTTTTGGATTAAAAATTTCCAGAAACAGAAATCTTACGGTTCAGGAAAAAAAAATTTTGAATAGAAAATTGAAAAGAAAATTTTTCGAAAAACGGTTTACTTTCACACTTTAATATGCTAACATTTTTGTATTGAAATAAGTATAATACGAAAAGGAGAGGCAGAATGAGTAAGAATGTAAGAACGGAAGCGGTGGATCATTTGTTTGATGCAATCTTAAGCCTTGAAAATAAAGAGGAATGTTATAAATTCTTTGAAGATGTCTGTACGGTAAATGAATTACTGGCATTCTCACAGAGATATGAAGTGGCAAAGATGTTGCGTGAGCAGAGAACTTATCTTGATATTGCAGAGAAGACTGGTGCATCAACGGCAACCATCAGTCGTGTGAACCGTTCCTTGAATTATGGATGCGATGGATATGATATGGTATTTGCCAGAACGAATGTGAAGCCGGTAGAAGAAAAAAAAGAGGAAAAGAAAAACGAAGAGTAGAGATAAAATTAAAGCGATATTTAATTTTTACACAAAATCATGTAAATGATAAAGAAAAGCACCGGTTCAAAATCGGTGCTTTTTTTACTTTACAGGAAATTGCTTTTCTGTAAAGTAAAAAACGCTCCGCGAAGATGTGCCAAGGCATATGGCTTTTTATTCGTTCGACTTTTTCCCAGGAGCTTTTTTTCTCTTCGGAAGCTTTCTTTTCTGCAGCACGCTGCTCATCTTCGGCTTCTTTTTCCATTTCTTTCGTCTCGTCAATCAGCTTTTCAATCAACATACACTTTACAAATACATCAAAACTTAACATACAGATAAAGGAAAAGGTATGAAGAAAATCCTGGTCTTCTTCCGGTGCATCTGCAAAGGTGGTAGAACTGGTATTGAATTTCTTGGTAATATCCTTCATCAGATTTTTTACCTCATCCCGTTCCAGACTGAACACCTCTTCATAGACAGTTGTCAGATTGAAATCTCCTTCTGCATTGAAGAAACGTTTTGCCAGAGGATTTAAGATACTTTCGATATCATTGATACTTAATATGCTTTTGAAATAATAAATGAAAATCAGCATCAGAATATGTTCTTTGCTGTATTTCTTCTTGACCGGCGGTGGAAGCAGATTGTTTTTTGCATAGTTATTAATCATGGTTTTGGTCAGAATCTTGTCATCGGGATGACGCTTGGAAGCTGCAAGCTGGGTATCCATGAAGGTTGTAATCTGATCCATGTAAAGGTCAATATTTGGAATACTTTCCGGACGGATATAGTCAATCCGCGACAGACTGGATAAAATACTGTTTAATAAATCTTTTGCATCAATTGTCATTTGAATTCACCTCATACCTATTATATAGTATTGAAAACTAGATAACAAGAAGAAAAATGACAGAAAGCATATACAATGACGCTGTGATGTGTAAATGACATTGCGTGATGCAACTACAATAGAATGGATATAGGGAAAAGAACGCATGAATGCGTTCAACGGACAGTACAAAAAGAAATCTGAAAAGAAATACAGAAAATATGTTCCCATCCCTTAAGGAAGTATGGTATACTGAGCGGAGTGGTATTGAGGAGAGTAAAGGAGCATTATGAGTATATACGATTCATTAAATGAAGAACAGAAAAAAGGTGTATTTACAACAGAAGGACCTGTGCTGCTGCTGGCGGGCGCAGGCAGCGGAAAGACCCGTGTGCTGACCCACCGGGCGGTATATCTGATAGAGGAACTGGGAGTCAATCCCTATCATATCCTTGCGATTACATTTACCAATAAGGCTGCAGGCGAAATGCGGGAGCGTATTGATGACATGGTGGGCTATGGCTCGGAAAATATCTGGGTATCTACCTTTCATTCTACCTGTGTGAGAATTCTGCGCCGTTTTATTGACCATATCGGATTTGGAACCAACTTTACCATATATGATACAGAAGACCAGAAGACCATTATGAAGGATATCTGCAAACGTCTGGAAATCGATACGAAAATGTATAAGGAAAAAAGTTTTCTTGTACCATTTCTTCTGCAAAGGACGAGCTGATCAGTCCGGAAGCATATGCCCTACGGGCGCAGGGAGATTTTCGGAAAATGAAGGAAGCAGCTGTTTACCGGGAATATCAGCAGGCGTTAAAGCAGAATAATGCATTGGATTTTGATGATCTGCTTGTAAAGACAGTACAGCTTTTCCAGTCGGATATGGAAGTGCTGGATTATTATCAGGAGCGGTTCCGTTATATTATGGTGGACGAGTATCAGGATACCAATACGGCACAGTTCCAGCTGATTAAACTGCTGGCAGGCAAATATAAGAATCTCTGCGTTGTAGGTGATGATGACCAGTCAATTTACAAATTCCGTGGAGCAAACATTTATAATATATTGAATTTTGAAAAAGAATTTCCAAATGCAGTCACCATCAAGCTGGAGCAGAATTATCGTTCTAGAAAGAATATCCTGAATGCGGCGAATGCTGTGATCGCAAATAATGTGGGACGAAAGGCAAAACGCCTCTGGACAGAGAATGAGGAAGGCGAAAAAATTGCATTTCATCAGTTTGAAACCGGATTTGATGAAGCAGACTATGTAGCAAAAGATATCCGGAGCAAAGTGCGGGAAGGCATGTATCATTACGGAGACTGTGCCGTATTATACCGTACCAACGCCCAGTCCCGACTTTTCGAGGAACGTTTTATCACAGCCAGCATACCATATAAGATTGTGGGAGGCGTAAACTTCTATTCCAGAAGAGAAATCAAGGATTTACTGGCTTATCTTAAGACCATTGACAATGCCATGGATAATCTGGCGGTACGCCGTATTATCAATGTGCCAAAACGTGGAATTGGAGCAACGACATTAAGCAGGGTGCAGGATTATGCCGATGAAAACGGTCTTACCTTTTATAATGCCTAAAAATGGCAGAAGAGATTGGCACAATCGGACGGGCATCTGCAAAAATCAGACCGTTTGTAATGCTGATTCAGAGTATGCGGAGCAAGTTGCCGTATATCAGTGTATCAGAGCTTTTGAAGGAAATCATTGAAGAAACCGGTTATGTCCGTGAGCTGGAAGCAGAAAATACAGAGGAAGCACAGCAGCGAATGGAAAATATCGATGAGTTGATTTCCAAAGCGGTTACTTATGAGGAAAGCGAAGAAGAGCCGACCTTAAGCGGATTCTTAGAGGAAGTAGCACTGGTTGCAGATATTGACAGTGTGGATGAGACACAGGACTATGTTGTGCTGATGACGCTGCACAGTGCGAAGGGTCTTGAATTTCCAGAGGTTTATCTGGCAGGAATGGAAGACGGACTGTTTCCGGGATTCGGTGCAATCTGTGCGGAAAATCCAACAGCGGAAATCGAAGAAGAACGTCGTCTTGCCTATGTGGGAATCACAAGAGCCAAGGAGCGGTTGTCCATATCCTGCGCAAGAATGCGTATGATACGAGGAGAAACACAGTATAATAAGGTGTCCCGTTTCGTAAAAAGAGATTCCGCGGGAACTTTTAGCGGGAACCATCCAGAAGGAAAAAATGCCGGATATTCCGAAACCAAGTATGATGGCGAAAAATGCATTTTCGGCAAAGCCGATGGCACTGCGCAGAACTGGCGTACCGGAGGCAAGAAACTTTGGCAATTCCGCAATGAAAAAGCCGTTGGATTATGCTGTGGGTGATACCGTTTCCCATCTGAAATTCGGCACCGGAGTCGTAAAGCAGATTATTGACGGCGGCAGGGATTATGAGGTTACCGTTGATTTTTCCGGTGTAGGTGTGAAGAAGATGTTTGCATCCTTTGCCAAATTGAAAAAGTTATAAAAATTTTATGAATTTGTAATTTTTTCTAGTAGATTGGGGAAACATATGCTATAATGAATTAATAAAAAGAGTTCTAGGTGGCAGGAAAATGAAAAACTGTTGTTGGCATAAAAAGGAGTGGTCAGAAATGGAAAAAATGGAAGAATTAAAGAATTTATTAACCGCAAATGTGAACAAAGTAACAGAATTATTGCATAAAAAGGAGAAAGAGGAAATAATGGAAGAAAAGAAAAAATCAAAAGCTGGTTTAATTTTTGCAATCATTGGTATTGTTGTAGTAGTTGCTGCAGCTGCTTATGGATTATATCGTTTCTTTGCACCAGATTATCTGGAGGATTTTGAAGACGATTTCGATGATGATTTTGAAGATGATTTCTTTGACGAGGATGACGAGGAAGAGAAATAATCATTATCATTTGCATAATTTAACAGGTGAAGATGTAAAGGGCTGTGTGATATCATGCAGCCCTTTTACTGAGTGTGCCGGAAACGCTGCGGATGACATGTGTTTCTGGAAAAGAATTGTTCGTGTGAGGTAAGTATGAAAAAAGGTCAGGTATTACAGGGAACTGTTGCATATGTGGATTTCCCGAATAAGGGAGTTGTAAAAGTAGAAGAAGGAAAGCAGGTAATCGTAAAAAACGTATTACCGGGACAGGAGATTTCCTTTTCTGTAAATAAGGTAAGAAAGGGAAAAGGCGAAGGCCGCTTACTGGAAGTTTTGAAGAAAGCACCAAATGAGCTGCCGGAAGCACCATGCCCGCATTTTGGAATCTGTGGAGGCTGTACTTATCAGAATTTATCCTATGAAGATCAGCTTGTATTAAAAGGACAGCAGGTGAAGAAACTGATGGATGCGGTAGTAGACCCGGAAACCTACAGCTTTGAGGGCGTAAAAGCAAGTCCGAATGAATTTGGATTCCGTAATAAGATGGAATTTACTTTTGGGGATGAATATAAGGATGGTTTTGCTCTTGGCATGCATAAGCGTGGCAGCTTTTATGATATTGTTTCGGTAACGGACTGTAAAATTGTAGATGAAGATTATCGGAAGATATTAAGCTGTGTGCAGCAGTATTTTGCAGAAAAAAGATTTCCTATTATCATAGGATGCGGCATACCGGATATCTGCGCCATTTACTGGTGCGTAAAGCGGTAAAGACCAAAGAGATCCTGATTGACCTCGTAACGGCAGGCGCAGAGCATATACTGGATGGTCTGACGGAGGCAATATCTTCAGAAAAAGAATTGTTGGCTGGAATGAAAGATGCATTATGTAAACTTGATTTAGACGGCAGCATTGCAGGAATTCTTCATACGAAAAATGACAGTGTAGCAGATGTAGTAAAGGATGAAGGAACAGAGATTTTATATGGAAAAGATTATTTCTACGAAGAACTCTTAGGACTTCGTTTTAGAATCACACCATTTTCTTTCTTCCAGACCAACTCTCTTGGAACAGAGGTGCTTTACCAGACAGCAAGAGACCATATCGGTGATACGCTGACTGAGAAGGCAGACAAGGTGGTATTCGATTTATACAGCGGAACCGGAACCATTGCACAGATGCTGGCACCTGCCGCAAAAAAAGGTAGTGGGTGTGGAAATAGTAGAAGAGGCAGTGGAAGCCGCAAAGGAAAATGCAGCATTAAATGGTCTTGAAAACTGCGAATTTTTAGCCGGCGATGTCTTAAAAGTATTGGACGATATTACCGAAAAACCGGATTTTATCGTATTGGACCCTCCGCGCGATGGCATCCATCCAAAGGCATTGGAGAAGATTATCCGCTATGGCGTAGACCGTATGATTTATATTTCCTGTAAGCCAACTAGTCTTGCAAGAGACTTAGAAGTTTTAACCGCCAGAGGATATCAGGTGGAGCGGATGTGCTGCGTGGACATGTTCCCTTGGTCCGGAAATATTGAAACCATTTGTCTGCTTTCAAAGAAACCTTGATTTCCTGCGGTTTGTTGGACATTAAGGAAAGAAAATGGACGTGTGTTTTGTAGTTCTTTGAATGAAACATTTGTATAATGAATCAGTGGGGTGGTGAGAGACTCTGCTGAATAATTGGCTTTTGCTAAAAGGTATCACTTTTGCGAAAATGTATGATACCCTCCGGCAGAAGCCTTTTTATATAAAGATAACTTGACTTCTAAATCTTACTGATGTAATATTTACACGAGTGCAGCAGGAGTTCGAACGATATTTTTTGTTGTGAAATCTTACACATGTAATAAAAAAAGGATGAGGAATGTATAGTATGATATATTCATCAAAGAGAAATTTTTTACTCAAAAATCTTACAAATGTAATATTTTGGAGATATAGTGTACATTGAAAATAGAATATGACCATATCAGCAAAGCAAAATGAATGGAGGTCAATATGAAGAAAGGAAAAAGCAGACATAAAAAGAAAGAAAAGCAGGCTCCTATGGATTGCGATTGCTGTTATAGGAATGGCTGCGGTAATTTCTGCGGTATGTGTGGCAGGAATGTTGGAAACAAAAGAAAATGCCTGGAGGACACCGGAAGAACTTCTGGTGGAGTACATGTATCATATCCCCAAAAAGGAATATGAAGAAATGTATGCGATGTTGCACGTTGAGGCATCGGGAAGTATCAGTCAGGAGGATTTCATAAAAACGCAACTCAGCTATTTATGAAGGCATAGAAGTCCAGAATATGGCTGTCCGGATTATTGCATATGACGAGGAGCAAATGACGGTAACCTACCAGACTTCTTTCGATACAGTTGCAGGAACTATCAGCTTTGAGAATGAAGCATTTTTTCCTAAAAGACGAAGAAGGATATAAGTTGGTTTGGGATGATTCCATGATTTTGCGGAATCTAACTTCTACAGATAAAGTAAGAGTTTCCACTACACAGGCAGAACGAGGAGAAATTCTGGATAGGAACGGACGTGTCCTTGCAGGAAAAGGTACAGTATCTTCGGTTGGAATCGTTCCGGGAAAGTTGGAAAACAGAGAGGAAGCAATCGCACAGATTGCAGAACTATTGGAAATCACACCGGAAGCGATAGAAAAGAAACTGTCTGCAAAGTGGGTAAAGGATGATTCTTTTGTTCCTATTAAAACGATTCCAAGAGTGGAAGAAATTGAGTTAATGTCTATCAGTCCAGAGGAAGAAGTTTTAAAGGAGAAAGAAAGGCATGATAAGTTGCTGGAGATTCCCGGAGTGATGATATCTGATGTTGAAGTGCGTGAATACCCATTAGGGGAAGCCGCTGCGCATTTGGTCGGGTATGTTCAAAGCGTTACTGCGGAAGATTTAGAGGAACATGCAGGAGAAGGTTATACAGCCAATAGTGTAATCGGCAGAAGCGGAATGGAGGGCTTGTTCGAGAAAGAACTGAAAAAAGGCCAGAACGGTTGCAGGATTTACATTGTAAATTCGGAAGATAAAGAGAAGGAGGAACTGGCTTGTATCCTGGTACAGCATGGGCAGGACATCCGGCTTACGATAGATACTGATTTGCAGGTTTCCTTGTACGAACAGTTTAAGGAAGATAAAAGCTGCTCAGTAGCCATAAATCATTATACCGGAGAGGTATTGGCTTTGGTCAGCACACCGGCCTATGACAATAACGATTTTATTATGGGATTATCGAGTGAGCAGTGGACTGCACTTAACGAGGATGAGAATAAGCCAATGTATAATCGCTTCCGGCAAGTATGGTGTCCGGGGTCTGCATTTAAGCCAATTACCGCTGCGGTCGGCTTGGAATCAGGAGCAATCGATCCAATGGAAGATTACGGGAACGTAGGCTTAAGCTGGCAAAAGGATGCATCGTGGGGGTCCTATTATGTAACAACACTCCATGCATATGAACCAGTCATTTTAGAGAAAGCCTTGATTTATTCTGATAATATTTATTTCGCAAAAGCAGCATTAAAGATTGGATCGGATGAGATGGAGAATTCTTTGACTGGACTTGGTTTTAATGAGGAATTGCCATTTGAGATTAAGATGGCAGAGTCGCAGTATTCTAATTCAGAGGGAATTGAAACAGAAATACAGTTAGCTGATAGCGGTTACGGTCAAGGGCAGGTTTTAGTGAATCCGTTACATATGGCTTGTATCTATTCTGCTTTCTGTAACGAGGGAAATGTCATAAAGCCTTATTTGGTATATCAGAATGAAGCAACAGCTGAGTATTGGATTCCGGGTGCCTTTTCTAATGAGACAGCAAGCCGTGTATTGGAAGGAACAAAGAAGGTTGTGAATGATTCTAATGGAACTGGATATGCAGCCCATCGGGATGACATTCTTTTAGCAGGAAAAACAGGTACGGCAGAAATCAAGGCATCGAAGGATGATACTTCGGGTACGGAATTAGGATGGTTTGCAATTTTACAGCAGAAGATACGGTAGAACGTCCTATATTGATTATCAGCATGGTAGAAGATGTGAAAGGTAGAGGAGGAAGTGGATATGTTGTTAAGAAAGACGGCCTGGTCCTGGAAGAGTGGTTTAGCAGTAATTAGTTTTGTACTGATGCTTAGTGTTTCAGGGTGTAGCGATGCACCCCCGGAAGAAAATACAGTTTCGGAAACGGTAATTGATATTCAAGCTATTCCAGAAGATTCTAAGGAGAACGCAGAAGAAATTATAAACATCTGCATAGATCTTTATAAGAAGGCAGCAGAGGAAAATAAGTTAGATGATTTGGAAATAATTCGGAGTATTGTAAATCGTCTTGGAGAAAACGAGTATCCTGCTGTTGACAGCAGAAATCAAGTGAATATGACGGAAGCGGAGCAGGTACTGGAATTTTGTGAAAAGGTGGATACACAGGAAGAAGCAGAAATAACGATTCTTGAAGTCGGCTATTTGGGCGGATTTGTAAAATACGATTTGCACACAAAAGACGGAAATGTAGATGTGGTCAGAAGCTATTATGGATACGAAAATGGAGAAATACAGAAAGAAGTTACTGGGAGGTATCAAGCAGAGTATTGGAATTATACAGAAGAAGGTTACCTGATGTTTTCTGGTGTCTGGTTTTCAGAAGAATTATACGTTCTTACATTGAGTGGAGCAGAGGAGCATACCGCATTACGAGTACAGCCATTGGATGAAACATATAGGGAACTGAGTCGGAAATATCTCCGCCCGATTGGCTTTGAACAGAATAACATGTTTATTGTGGATTGGAGCGAGGATGATTTTGGGGATTTGAATTTCTATGATATGTATGACATTCTTTATCCAAAAGTGAATGGTCAGTATGTTCCTTATGTTGCAGATGACAATTTGTCAGTCAGTGCAGTTTATCGGATTCCAAAAAGAGGAATTTGAAAGCGTTATTATGAAATATTTCAATATTGATAGTGAAACGCTGCAATCCAAAACTGTCTATGATTCGGAGGATTCGACCTATGAATACAAACCGAGAGGCTTCGAAGAAGTAGAGTATCCGGAATACCCATATTCAGAGGTAGTCGATTTTACAGAAAACAGCGATGGGACAATTACACTTACAGCTAATGTAGTATTCCCTTATGCAGGTGATTCCAAGGTATATGCTCATGAGGTTGTGGTCCGCCCGTTAGAGGACGGAGGGGTACAATATGTATCCAATAAAATTATACCTTCCGAGGATAATTATGAGGAAACATGGCATACACCACGGTTGACGTTGGAAGAATGGGAAGAATTGTACGGAGGCGAATAATGGAAGATGTGAAATGGCTGCTTAGAAAATGTGGTCTTCCGATTTTGCTGCTGTTGATTTTCGTAATAGCCGGAGTGGTCTGTTGGGGAGAACTGCATACAGAAAAGCAAAAGGTGGCAGAAGAAGTATGGGAGCCACCTGTAGAAATCGAAAATAGCGAAGCAGAAACAGAAGAAGCCGAGAATGCGGAAACTTCCACAGAGTCAGCATATTGGTTTATTCCGCAAGCCAGTGATGATCTCCTTACAGAAGAGGAGAAGGAGCAACTGCAGAGTACGGTTTTGTCAGCAGCAGAATCGGTCAGAGAAATCTATAAGGATATTGTAATTGCAGATGCACTAAGCTACTCTTCCGGTATTAGTGAATTTACCAAAGAGCAGAGGAAAGCTGTGGTGGAGCAATTGGGCAGAAGCGGTTTGGTAAGTGTTGAAGAAGATACTGCTATGCAAAATCATGAAGCAATCGAAGCATTTTATGCAGATTACCTGGATGGACAAGACTCGATGGTTACGGTATTTGAAGTACAGAGAGATGGGCTGATTGGAGCAGTTACCTTTATCTATCGGAAAGGTGAGTTGCAGACCTATTACATAGGAATTCGGTGGAGAGAAGGTGGTATGCCAGAAATACAGGGAACTTCGGTAAGTAATGTGGCTGAGATTAAACTGACCGAAAAAGGATATTTTATCTACGCATATGAATATGTGATTGCACATGCAAGTTTGAGACAGTATTGGAGAATAGAACCGCTACCAGAAGACTGCCAGGAATTAACGGAGAAATACATATCAGGACTAAGCTATGTGAATTACAATCTGCTCGTTACAGATTGGGATAGCAGCAATGTGGAGGACATTCTGATGCCTTGTATGTATGAAGATATTTATCGGATTTCTACGGGGGAAAATCTGAAAACTGAGGGTTGGAAGATTCCGGCAGAGGAATATGAAAGGATAATGACTACTTATTTTCCGGTATCGGTAGAACAGTTGAGAGAGCATTGTGGATATGATGAGGGCAGCAATAGCTATGAATATGAGATGATTTATGCCAGCCCATACCCACCTTTCGGAGAAGTAGTTGACTATACAAAAAATGCGGATGGAACGATTACACTTATCGTGGATGGAGTATGGCCGGATTATAATTCTGATCTCGCTTTTCGGAATACGGTTGTGGTCCAGCCATTTGAAGACGGAACTTTCAGGTATCTTTCCAATTCTATAGAACAAATAGAGTTGGAACTGCCGCCAATAGCAAGAAAGAAAGGATGATATTATGGTATTAAAGAAAAAGAGCATTCTACTGATCATGGTATTTCTGATTGGGTGTTTCGTGTGTGCCTGTGGAAAAGAGGATAGTGTTGCGGGAGAATCTCTTGTGGAAGATACGGAAGAAGTATCTTCCACGGAGGAAACAAAAAGTGCCGAGGAAGAGGCTGCAGAACAATGGGAAAAGGGCTACGACCTTCCAGTAGATGAACAGGAAAGGGAAGAAGCTGAGACTGACTGTAAAAAGCAGATGGAACTTTATCTTGACATTTATGAAACTGCAGATAAAGGGATAGCATCTAATGTTGCTTTGGATGATCAAACGGTTTTTGAAATGCAGAAGAAGGTAAAGGACGCAGGATATCCAATTGCTACGATGGTAACGTATTCTAACATGGGGAATTATGAAAGTGTCGATAGTTTTCTTAAAGAATGTATGGAAGGGCAAAGCGGTTCTGTAGTAATTTATGAAATCCACAACGATGGTGGACTGGGCAGAATGAAATTCATTTTTGATGGAACGGATATGTATGTTGTAAGTACAAGAGGAATCTGGAATGCTGACAACGAGCCGGGAATTTCGTACATTTCATATACGAGACTCAAGGAATGGAAATACACGGAAAAAGGATGGTTCTGCTATGAGTTGTGTGTGCCGGAGCCACCGGAAGTCAGTGAAATTGTGGATGGAAGCTGCCTGATTAGAATAAAACCTATGACAGAGGAACAGCGTGAAATGTCTGAACGTTGTGTTCGAGGTCTTGGATATCAGGGAAATAACCTTTTGTGTTCAAACTGGAATATAGAAAATCTGAATGAGTTGGATTATAACGGGATGTTTGAATATCTGTATGGAATGAAATATGGAGAAAAATTTAATCCCGAAGATTATCCAAATGGTATCCCAAAAGAAGAATTCGAAAGTCTGATTATGGAATATCTTCCGATAACAGCAGAGCAGATACGGGATTACGCAGTATTTGATGAGGAAAACCAGACCTATTATTGGGTGCGACTTGGATGCTTTAATTATGCGCCTACCTTCTTTGGGACATCTCTGCCGGAGGTTGTCGACATCAAAGAAAATGAGGATGGGACGGTTACGTTAACGGTGGAGGCAGTTTGCGACATGGTCATTTGCGATGATGCAGTCATTACCCATGAACTTACGGTAAGATTTGCAGAGGATGGCAGTTTTCAGTATTTGGGGAATGAAATCCTAAATAACGGAATTATGCAGATACCCGATTACCAATACCGGATTAAAGAATGATTTGATAATAATGGTGTTCTATGGCAATCTTACAGGTGTAAGAAAAGAAAGGAGGACACATGAAGAAATTAAAATTAGTTGGAATGCTGGCAGCAGTTGTTATGCTTATGTTTATAGTAGTTGCATCTTATTTGTCTGAAAAGAATGTAGATGAACCAGAAGAATTATTTGTTGTTCCTGTAACCAGAGATGAATTATTTATTTATTAGTTCGGAGGAGGAATATAATTCTATTGAAATATATAAGCAGGAAAATAAGTTAGTTATAAATGCACAATCAGAAGCAGCGTTTTTCGATGGGGTGCAATTTACAGTAGAAATAGAGGGGAAATAGCACAGGAAGATGTAGAAATCATTTGGATGACTATAGGCGGCAATACGGAATATGTAGAAGGCAATGACCGTATTATTGCAGAGATAAAAATATCCGATAATGATGAATTGATTTGTGATACAAAGATAAATTTTGCAAAAAAAGCAATTGACGCAATAGAAGATGTGTTAGAAAGGAACGGGATGTAAGAAAGGAGGACACATGAAAAAATTAAAATTAGTTGGAATATTGGTAGCAGTTGTATTGATAGGCGGAGTAATATCCATTTCATTCATAAATAATAACATTGCCTATAAAGTGGAAAAGGAATTATGTGAAACACCACTGCCAGAGAAAACGGAACTGATAGAGTCAATATCACGGGCAGGGAAACTGACAGGTAACGGAAACGGGATGCAATATTTTGGTGCGATTCTAATTCAGAGCGAGTTGTCCTTGAAAGAACTGGATGATTACTATTCGGATCACAGAAACAATGAATGGGAGTATCTTGTGGAAATTCAGGAAGGACAGTCTATTGATGTGATTGACCACGAAACTCTGAATTTTGGGAAAGAAATAAATGACGCCGGATATTACATTGTATATTCATGGGAAAGCGAAAATTCTCTATTGAAAGAACTGGATATACGAGGACATTAAAAAGGGGGCTATATCAATGAAAAAATTTATGCTATGTATTATGGGCTCGCTCATTGCACTGTTTGTAGTATTTTGGTGTTGCATTTCGTATACGGTAAATTACAAGAAGATAACTTGCGATACATCCGTTTCACCAGATAAAAAATATGAAGTGGTACTTCAAGCTGTTGGAGAACCGGAATGGTGGCCCTTTTGGTTCAGCAAGTGGACGGTTAGTCCTTAAAGAAGGCGAAGATAAGATATCGCAAACAGATTTTGAATTGCACAATGACGGTGCAAGCATCAGTAGCAGCTGTTGGAAGGTTACCTGGCATGAGGATTATGTAGAAATAATTCTATCAGGTGAAGAACAAATTGATGAACAAGTCATTTTATATTTCGATGGTACGAAAGAAATACAGCAATTGACAGATGTAGCAGATATTGAAGTAGAATATCCATCAGGAGAGAGATTAGATGAAAGCCGGGTTATAACTGAACAATCCTTTGATGTAGAATTGAATGATTGGGGTGAAGTACAGTTTGTATCTTATCTGCCGACTTATGAAACGCTCTGGGAAGATGTTTCATTTGTGCTGGCAAAAGACAATCAAATTATATATTATTTTCCGGAGTGTTATGAAAATAATAGTACAGAGAATGATAGTGTAGGAATGTTTGATAGTGTTGAAGCGGTTGGATTTCAGGATATAGATGGAGATGGTGCAAAGGATGTGATTGTCATCATAAACTATGTTACAGGAGCAGGACCGCAGGGAATGATGCCACGAAAGACCATTAGAATATTCAGTTCACAGGATAATGGTTTTGTCATTCAACACGATTTAATGGATGAATTAATGGAAAATATGAATGAGGATGATATTTCTATTCCTGCGATCTGTGATTATGTGACATTAATGGAAACAAATGAAATATATGATGGATATCGTACTATATATCAACAATACTTCGCAGACGAAGGATGTGATTTTATGATATCATACGGTGCGAATGGAAATTCTAGAGTTATCTTAAATGAGAATGAGGAAATAATAGAATATCTTGTATATGACAGACTTTCGGAGAATGAAAAATGCGAATTATATGTTTTATACAGAAGTAAGAAAAACACAGATGGTTCATGGTATATCTTAGAGGCGGAGATCCTTGATATATTTGCATATAGTATGTCTACAAAAGATGTGGTCAGTAGTGGTAAAACATCATGGTCAGCGACTGGAAGTGAAGAGCATGAAATAAATTAAGATAAGCTTTTGATTTTAATTCGATTATCTACATGTGGAGTGAGGTGTTTTTATGAGAAAGTTTGTTAGAACGTATTCTCCATTTTTAGTATATTTTGTATGTGGCTTTGGCTTATTTTCTTTGTTTTTATTTATTTCCCAAATATAATGCGGTACCTTAGCCTATTTTGGTTTTTTAATTATATATACATATATTGATATTGGGGTTTTTATTTTAGGTTTTTTATGGGAAAAATCATTGTCAAACGCAGCATTGACATTAGCTTTTTGCTGTGCCTAATATATGCACTAATTTCTTTCGGGTTGATGCTCTTGATAGGTACTCTGAAATACGTTTTTTATGATTATATGTATAGTAACTTTACGTTTACATTTTCAATCTTCATTGAATCATTAGGTGATAGAGATAGTTTGTTTGTTTCAATTGGGACATTGATATCTTTTTTTATTGGAGAAATTGTAGAATACATCAATAATAAATCTAATTCTTGACGTATAGAACTGGATAGTTGAAACGCTTTTATGCATAAAGTGAAAATAAAAAAAACGGGCAAAGGATTATACGACTATGACCTTTACCCGATTTCTTTATTTCCAGATATTCATGTCGGACAAGATAGACATGGTTATTTCAGTTGCGTTGCCTCCGGTAGCATCGCTGTCTGCACCAATGTTGGTAGCGAAAAAGTATGTATTATCTGCAGTTTCGATATAGCCGATAAACCATCCGTTCACATCCTGGCCATCCACACGTCCGGTTCCGGTCTTTCCGTAGAATGTTCCGGCATCGGAAGAGGAAAGGCAGATGGCATCTTTTACTGCATTGATATTTTCAGGGGCGAAGCCAAGGCTGTTATTCTGCAGCCTGGTTAGAAGTTCGACCTGCTCTATTGGGGAAATCTTCAAGGAAGATTCCATCCAATAAGTGGAGAAATCACCACTTATATTTTCGTTTCCATACCCAATTTCCTCAATATAGTTGGAAATGTTAGCGGCTCCAAGCTGTTCGTCCACAGATTCAAAATACCAATTCACGGAGGAATTCATTGCAGACTGTAAAGTCTGATCCGCATTCCATGCTTCAAATGGATAGGTTTCGCCATTCCATGCAATAAACGAATTTTCCGGTGTAATGATCTCTTCTTCCAATCCGAACAGGGCATCATATATCTTGTAGGTGGAGTTTGGAGCAACTCGTAAGGTGGCATGCTCCATGTCGTGTATGCTCCATGCATCATTTTCTAAATCGTATAAAACAAAGCTGCCTTCGTATTCTCCAAAGTATGTGGAGAGGTCTACATAGGAAATATTCTCAGAAGAGGAATCCCATTGGTAGTGGCTTCCATCTGCTGCGTATGTAGAAATAAAAGGTGCGAATCCAAGGAGAAGGACAGCAGTCAACATGAATGCAGTCATACCTTTTACTCTTTTTATAAATGTCGGCTTCTCATAAGATGCAATGTTGATGATTCTTCGTTTCATCTGTTTCATGTTTCCACCAAGGTACCGGCAGCAAATGGAAAAGGAGTAAGTGAAACCTTCTCTGCAAAGTTAATCAGTGTATTGCCATAATCTTCGTAAGCATCCTCTTCAAGCATTTTCAAAACGGAAGTGTCACAGGCAACCTCTCTGTCATTATGCATTTCTTTCAGTGCGTACCAGACAAGAGGATTGAACCAATATATTACCCCGGCAAGGTTCATCAGATAACTGGCAACAGCATCTTTGTGCTTATAGTGCTGCAGTTCGTGCAACAGCATATACCGCATATCGGATTCGTTATAATCAGAGATCAGATGAATCGGCAGATAAATACACGGTTTCAAAAGCCCCACAATAATCGGGGATTTCAAAAATGCAGTACTGTAAACAGGGATATTTCTGTGAATTCCCATTTCTTCTAAACATCGATGATATAGTCTGCGGACTTCCTGATTTTGAAGTGGAAGCGCAGATTTCTCCAACGAGCGTAAACGGAGAGAGGATTTGATTACCAATATTATCATGGCGAGAATACCGACAATCCATATCCCTAATAGTATGTATCCTGCGATGGATGGAGTCTCACTATTTACCGAAAGAGTAAAGTTGTTCATCCAATTTGTATTTCCGGTTGTAACTGCTTCTGCGGTGCCTGTAATATTGGTGCCAGCACCGGAAGAAGGAGAACTTCTCAGGCTGCCAAGCCAGGAGAAGATTTGTGGTAGACCGATGAAACGGAACGGTATAAATGGAACTGCTAAAAGTCCGAGCAGCAGAAACCACAGATTATACTGCATCCGGCTGGACAGGCTGTTTTTGAATATCCGTTTGACAAGCAAAAGGATTCCAATGATACCGCTGATAAACACATTGCATAGGAAAAAGCGTATCATAAAATTAGCCACGTTAATTGCCTCCTTTTTTGACCTCTTGGAAAGAAGGGAGCGGAGTGTGTCTATTTCTGTTTCAGACAGTCTGTCATTTTCGATGTATGCAGACAGCATGGCAGTGATATCTCCATCATAGTAGCGTTCCAGAAAAGAGTTGCTTTCCTGGTACTGATATATTCATTTTCTTTTACAACTGGGGTGTAAACAAATACTCGGCTCTGTTTCTCATAAGTCAGAGCCCCTTTGGTTACAAGGCGTTTGATTAAAGTCTGTATCGTCTTAGGACTCCAGCTTGTGGTCTGTAATAATTTATCTGTTATTTCATTTGTACTGATCGGAGCATGTTTCCATACGATTTTCATAACTTCAAATTCAGCTTCAGAAATCTGTGGCAGATCGCTCATTTTAAATCCCTCCTCAAATCTTACAAGTGTAATAAATATATTATAGACGTTATTTATGCAATTGTCAATTTCAGAAAAAAGATATTGACTTGAAATCTTACTTGTGTAATAATTGAAATATTGCATAAGTAAGATTTAGAGATGGCAACAAAAAGAAAAGAACCAGAATCACAACGGATTAGCTGGTTCCTTTACTCGTTTGAATTGCCTCTTTTATGTGTATGGGTGATAAGAGGTATTCAATTGCTGGAAGAATCTCGGCTGCCTCTTGTTCATTGCATTCCTGTAGCATCAATAACAGTTTTTGTTTTTTCAACCCGTCCGTGGCTGCGTCGGGGTGGAACATCTGGTATGCAGGGAATGCGGTGACCGCTACTGTGGCATTTGAGGTGGCAATGTCACTGCCGGAATCACGGGAAAATTAGTGAATAAATAACTTGCTATTTCCTCCATTCAGAGTGATATATGTAGTACCAAATTGAATGGAGGAAAGCTGGTAATCAACAGAATGCAGGAACCGGTTGTAGTGCGATTGTATCAGGAATTTTGGATGGAAAAACAACGGATTACATAAAGAGAATTTTTGAAAAAGAGGGAGTTCTGAATTGGGATGGAGGTACGAAGTGGCAGTCCACAACCTTAATGAGTATGTTGGAAAATGAAAAGTATAAGGGGGATGCTTTGCTGCAGAAAAGTTATACGGTGGATTTCCTCACCAAGAAACGTACGCAGAACAAAGGGGAAATTCAGATGTTTTATGTGGAGGATGACCACGATGCCATCATTTCAAAGCGGATATGGGAATGCGTACAGCTTGAAATAAACCGCAGGAAAAAGTATCTGGAGGAGCATGGGACAAACTCCTATTCCCACCGGCCGGAAAGCAATCCATTTGCATCCAAGATAATTTGCGGAGACTGCAGTAAGGTTTTTGCACGGAAAGGCTGGCGGAGCAGCACGGGTGTTGACCGTAAGGTATGGCAATGCAGCGAACGCTACAAGGTCAAAGGAGTCATGGGATGCGCCAACCGTCACGTAGAGGAAGAAACGCTGATAAAGGCTTATCTGATGGCTTGGAACGCACTGGTGGAGAACAGAGAGGATTTCATGGAGCAGTGGACGGAGCAGCTTCAGAGCGAGAACCTATTGGAAGGTTATCGAGCAGAGAAGTTCATAGAATATACTGATGAAGCAGAACCTTTGACACAGATGGATACGGACTTCATACTGAAAACACTGGACCACATCAAGGTTTTTGAAGATGGAACATTGTTGGTGGTGTTTCTGGACGGAACGGAGATTGAATGTAAAAATGAAGAGTAGTAAGAAAAAATGCCGATTGGGAGTTCGATTCCTGATCGGCCTTTTTTCTTGCTCTTTTGCGGATGGTAAAAGTTGAACTGGTATGGTAAAATAAGATTATTGCTCAAAGAAGGAGTTGCAAAATAATATGGATAATTATGAAGTATTAGAAGTAATTCATGCGTCTAGGACTAGTGAAACGATTATTTTGAAAGTTAAAGAAAAAAACAAAAGAATATGCGATAAAGTTTATGCATTAAAATTAATCGGTTCGTTAAATAATAGATTTCAAAAATTAATATTTAAGAGGGAGGTTGATGCCCTTAAAACATTAAATTCTTGCGATAATATTGTAAAAATCAGAGACTATATGTTAAATGCAGAGTTTAGAGGTAAAAATGACTGGGGTTTAATTTTATTAGATTATGTTGATGGAACAAATCTTGAAGAATTGGACTTAAGCAATTTTTCACAGGTAGAAAAGTATGAACTTTGCTTAAAAATTTTAAAGGCTATTGAAGAGGCACATAATTACAACGTTTTACATCGTGATATCAAGCCGTCCAATATTATGTATAATATTGAAACGGGTGAAGTGAAGATTATTGATTTTGGAACGAGTAAGATAAAATCTATAGTAGAGCAAGAGACAACTCTGCCGTTTTATTCTCCTAATTTTTCGGCTCCGGAAGTAGTTAAAGGTAATAGTACAACGGAAGCTAGTGATATTTATTCTTTAGGTGCAGTGATTTTCTATATTCTGTTTGGTATGTTACCAAACGGTACAGAAATGATCTGTAGAACTTTGCAGGATTTAGAAGTTCCGGAAAATTTAGGGATACTAATTGCTAAGATGGTAGCGGAAGAACCGGAAAATAGATTTCAAGAGGTTGGGACGGTTATTGATGCTTTTGAGGAAATTATTGGAGATAATAGTTCACAGAAAGATACATATTTGTGTAGTATAGATGTTGATAAACTGAGATATTTGAAGAATGTTTCGTTAATCGAAGCAAATACGAATATGACTATCTTTACAAAATCATTTTTAAAGAGTCAGTTTAAGGAGTGTTCTGCCTTTTATAATCACAATACTGATGTTTATATTTTTTCTGGAAAGAAAATTGCGGTTGAATGTATATATAATGAAAAAGATGAACTGTTTGTAGTTAATAGAATTATGCCATTATCCGTTGACAGAAGAATTAGCAATCAAAAAAGGGGTTTTATTATTGATGGCATAGTTAAATTTATAGAAAGTGGAAGAGGCAATTATAGCAGTAGAAGGTTAGATAATGATAATGAAAAACTAATCGTACAATTTAGAAATAATATAAACAGTAAAAGTGCATTACAAAAGCAAGATGAATTATTTGAAGAATTATTCGGAAAGTGGCAAGATGGATTAGATGAGTCCATGAAAAATGAAAAGGAGCGAGTAGGAAGAGTTGTTTACTCTGCGTTTAATATAGTAGATCAACAATTAATTTTAACTGTTGAAGAATATAAAAACAATGATATTGATGGCTTGGAGAATGATATGAGTTATATGATTGAGGATGTGGACAGTAGAGGTAATTCTTTTTATTTTGATATAGGTACTTATCATGGAATAAACTATGAAGATGATGAAACGTTACTTATTATTGATTTGGACAAGAAAGTGCAAATGTGGAAAGTGCGCCCATTACTTAGAAAGCATCGTCCAGTAATGGAAGATTTTAGAGCGAATATAAGCGCATATAAAAGGCAACATTATGCAATTCGTGCGTTGCATGATGATAACTACTCGGCTAAAAACTTAAAAGACATTTTGCTCAATTTGGATGAACCAACCTATACTCCATTTTTGCAAAATATTAAATTTAGTAAAGATACGTTAAATTCGTCTCAAAAAGAAGCAATAAGAAAAGCTTTGTACTCAGATAGTATAAGTTTAATACAAGTATCCAGGAACTGGAAAAACAACAGTTATAAAAGAGATTGTGCGCCAAATTTTGATGCAAATAAATAAATTCGATGATACAGCGAGAATATTAGTTGTATCTCAATCACATACCGCTGTAGACAATATTATTGAGGGACTGGTCGATATAGATGAGGGGAAATTGGATATCATCCGAATTGGTCGTGCAGAGAATATATCGCCAAAGGTTGAAGAAACCTGTACTATGAATGCGATTAGAAAAAGATGTTTACAGAGATTAAAGAGAAATCTAACACGTATATTGAACATCAGAATTTGTTGTATGCTAATATTACTGAGCAAAAATCATTGGATAGATGGGAAAGAATTAAGGATATTCAAGCTGATTGGATTAATAGATGTAGTAATTTAGAAACGTTAGATTACCAAGTGATAAAAAGTGCAACTATTATTGCCGGAACTTGCGTAGGTTTTTTATCTAATGATTTTGTTAAGGAGTTAGATTTTGATTATGTAATTATAGATGAAGCAGCAAAAGCGACAACCCCTGAATTATTAGTGTCAATTATTAAATCCAAAAAAGATTATATTGGTAGGAGATCAAAACCAACTACCAGCATATGCAGACCAAGAATTATCTCCGATAATAGCTAAGCTGACAAAAGAACCAAAGTATAGACTGTTTGATTTATTGTTTAATGTATTACCAAATACTCATAAGCAAATCCTGACTGTGCAATATAGAATGAGAAGAAATATTGGAAATTTGATTAGTCAAGTCTTTTATGAGGGTAAAATTGCAACGGAGGTTGATGATAAGAATCGGATGCATCCAATAAAAAAAATTTGCAGGAAAATCCATTATTTGGATTGACACTTCAATGATGGATAGAAAAGATGAAAGTAGGCTTAAGGGAGGCTCCTATTGCAATTATGCGGAGAATACTTTGGTTAAAAAAATTATTGGAGGGCTTTAAAAATGAAGGGTGCTTCCAAATTTAGATATTGGTATTATTACAGGGTATCGAGGTCAAAAAGACTTAATTAGAAAGTCCGTAAATAATAGTGGATATGATAGAATTGCAAAAGGAATTGATATTAATACACTTGATGCTTTTCAAGGTAGAGAAAATGATATTATCATATACAGTACAGTTAGAACTAAAAACTCAATTGGCTTTCAAAAAGAAAAGGAGAGGGTTAATGTAGCTTTTTCGCGGGCAAAAAAATTTGCTTATTATTTGTGGAGATATGGACTTCTTTTATAAATTTGATGACCCAGATAATAAGTTTATTGAGATTATTGATTATATTTGTGAACATGAGGACGAGTGCCTTGTTATACCGGGAGGTGAAATATAATGGATAAATTAATTGAATCTATGTCTAACATTAATGTACGGAAGAATGATGGATATCTTTTTATAAAACGTGATGAAATCTATGTCCCTATAATGAAAACAATACTATTAATTACTAAACGTTCATTTTATTCGCTTCCATTACTGGACGAAATAGTATTACGTTTAATAAATGAAGGAATTCAAGAAATAGATGAATTAGTAAATATATTGGGAATTGATAGAAAGCTACTAGAAGTAACACTTGCAGATTTAAGCGTAAAAGATGTAATTTATTGTACGACAAATCGATGTAGCTTGTTGGCTAAAGGGAAACAAGCATTACGAGAATTGAGGACCGTACAAAGGAAGAAAGATACAGTTAAAAATGTTTATTTAGATCCTATTAATCGGAAAATCATTCTTGAACACGAAAATTATCAGTTTGTTGATAGAGTTAATGTTAATGACAAAAACTAGATGCTGACTTCGAAGTAAATGATATAGAAATATTTAAAGAAAATATCGATAGTGTTAATAAAGTTTTCCTTGATGAAATGAACATCTATAATGACAAAACTAAAAGTGAGCCGGATGAACTCCTAAGCATAGACAGTATAGAAAATGTTTATGTTAAATTTGTTCGAATTCCTATATATATTTATGTCAGTTCAGAAGGAATTGATATAGATATTATGGCTGTTAATAAAAGGAATGATCCTTTGCTTGTCTTATTTAAGAGCGAAATAATAGAGCAAATTAGAAAAAAGAAAGTTTTGAAGAATATTTTCGTGAAATATGGTCTAAGAAAAACATTTTTAGGAGTTGATTTAGAAGAAAATGAAAATTTAAAAAATGACTTGCAGAAATATAGAAAAAAAAATAAGGGTGATAGAGATGAATTAGAACCGATAATTGAAAAGGAAGTTCTTTCTGACAGAAAATTATCAGATGAAGAATTTGAGGTTCTATTAAAATATCTTGCTGATAAATGTGAGAATTGTAAAATTAATGTTTATCATCTGGATGATTGGGCGAAAAGTGAATGGTGTAGTAAAGTTCTGTCAGTCCTTAATGGTAAAAAGCTATCTGAGATAGGGTATGCGGAGTGTTATGATTTTAGAAAGGCACTTTCTATTATTCAAAGAACTATGCCAGAATGCTCAAGAGATAAGGTTGTTCAAGTAAAGACAGAATATTATCTTTCGTTAGTATTTGATGAAAAATACATAATAACCGGAGTACCTAAAGACATAGTAATTATGGATAGCAATACACATATTCATAAGGTCGAATTTTATTTGCAAGTAATGTAAGACATATGTGGATTTTGAAGGTGAGGTGAAAGGTATCCCCCTAAGTGGGGGATAAACCTTTTCGCAAAAGGTGACGGTTTCGCTATTTAGTATAAGAAGAAACTTTCACCGCATGTTGAAACAGTGGCTCTGCTGACGAGAAAAGCCCCGTAAATCAAAGGTTTCCGCCGATTTGGGGCAAAAATGGATGTGTGTTTCAGTTTCCGCAGAATGGGTATGAGGGAATTGATTTACCCCAGGGATAAGATTTTCGGAATTATCAGTATACATTTTGGCAAAAGGAATACTTTTTCGCAAAAGAGAAGGAAGATGACGATATGAGAAGAAGAAGAAAAGAAGAGTATAAGCAAAATAATTTCAATGGAAATGTGAATTTTACAGGAAAAACTCAAATTGCAGCAGGAGATATTATCAATAATATCTCGGAAGAGAAGCAAAAGACGGCAAATTATGATCCAGAACCAAAATGGCGTAGTCCATTTACTTTAGCTGTTTTAACATGGATTAGCACTATTATTGCAATTGTAGGAATATTTCCGTTTGCCAAAATAGTAAAAAGTATAGTTTGCTTTTTTTTAGAGGGATGAATGGAAATACAATAAGTTTAGATATGCAGAAATATTCTGTTATTTTTATAATATTTGTATTTTTATTTTTAATCTTTTTTACACTTAGAAGAATTGCTAAAAAGCAAACGAGACATCCTTTGTTTTTCAATTTTGCAATTAGTGGTTATGGGAATAGATTGACCATAGAGAAAATACATATTGAAGGATGCCCTCAATGTGGGGGCAAAATGAAATATTATAATAAACCAGTGGAATGGAGAGAAATTCTTCGTAGTGATGGAAGCACGAAACGTGAAGTGACAAAAAGAATACCTGTGTTAGAATGTAGGCGAAATGCAGAACATTGGTATGCAGTTGATCCTGCTGAGGACAGGGTAAAGTAGTAACATTAAAAGGAATTTTCAAATGGTTAAGGTATTTACCCCACCCTTAAGTTAATAGTGTCACTTTCGCTATGCAGTATAAAATCAAAGTTCAGGGAATATTGAGACTGTGTGCATGTTGTCGAAGAAGGAGTGATTTTCAAACATCCGTAAGGAACTATGAGGTTAGTGGTAGTTCACATAGGCAGATAAATAGTTAGTCCATCTAAAAGTAGAAAAATATGATTTCCTGTCAATTAATGACAATTTAATTAAAATATTCGTGCTTTATAATGTGAAAATAACAACAAAATCCGTTGATTTATGCATGAATATACGATATACTTTATTTAGTACCTTTAGGGAGGGCTGATTATGTATAGAAAAATTATGGACTTTTTAGAAACATGGAAAGAAAATGAACACCGTAAACATCTTATTCTGCAGGGCGCAAGACAGGTTGGAAAGACTTATTCCATACTGGAGTTTGGGCGTACTCATTATGAAAATGTGGTATATTTTAATTTTGAAACAAATCCAAAACTGAATGAAACATTTGAGGAAGATATAAGTCCTGATTATCTGATAGCGATTTTATCGCATATTGCAGGTCAGACGATTGTAAAAGAAAAGACGCTGATAGTGTTTGATGAAGTACAGCTTTGTGAAAGAGCTCTGACTTCTTTAAAATACTTTTGTGAAGATGCGCCGGATTATCATATCATTGTTGCAGGCAGTTTGCTGGGAGTTGCGGTCAATAGAGCCAAGTTCTCTTTTCCTGTGGGAAAAGTCGATATGAAAACACTTTATCCTATGGATATGGAAGAATTTTTATTGGCTCTTGGTGAAGATGATTTGGTGGAGCGGATAAAAAAGTGTTTTAATACGGATACACCTTTGCCATCTGCCTTACACGATGCTGCTATGAAACGCTACCGTCAATATCTTGTTGTAGGTGGAATGCCGGAATGTGTGATGCAATTTGCGGAGACGAAGGATTATATTCTTGTCCGCCACACGCAGGATACAATACTGGCAAGTTATCTTAATGATATGAGCAAGTATAATAACCTAAATGAAATCAAGAAAACCAGACTTGCCTATGACAATATAACTGTTCAACTTTCGAAAAAGAATACCCGTTTTCAGTATAAGCTGATTAAGAAAGGTGGCGGGCTTCTGAATTTGAAAATGCGATTGAATGGCTTTGCTTATCAGGTATTGTGGCGCAGGTTTACAAGGTGGAGCAGATTAGAAAGCCTTTGGAAAACTATCGTGATATTGATGCGTTCAAGATTTATGTATCAGATTTGGGACTTCTTTGCGCTAAGAAAGATTTAGCTGCCAATGATATTCTTTATATGGTTGAAGAAATCGATGATTTTAAAGGGGTATGGTGGAAAACTATGTCAACGTTCAACTTTCCATTAGTGGCTATAATACTTACTATTGGCAGTCTGAGCGCGGAGCAGAAATTGACTTTGTTATTCAGCGTGATGGACAGCTTATTCCAATTGAGGTCAAATCGGCTGATAATACCAAAGCTAAGAGCTTAAAAGTTTATATGGATACCTATAAACCTGCTTATGCAATAAAGATATCTGCTAAAAACTTTGGCTTTGAAGATAACAAAAGATTGTTCCACTCTATGCAGCATTTTGTATTTAAAAATATTGCAATAATAATGATGAAAACACAGAACCTACAGGAATGCCACTGGCAGCTTCTTAGGAATATTTGTAAAATATAGCAGACGTATCCTCCCCTAGGTCTTACGTCTGTTTTTTCTTGCCAAATGTATTATAATAGAAAAGAAATTTTAAGAAAAACGGAGGAGTTAGGAAAATGAAATCGAAATCCGGAAACAAGAAATTATGGATTGCAGTTATTATTTTCGTACTGATGATAGCCGGAGCAATCGGCAATCATTCGGATAATAAGAAAGAAAAGCCTGACAGGGAAAGTTCCGTTGCCACGGAAACACAGATTGAAACAGAGACAGAAAGCAATACAGAGTTTGGTGGTGATACGGAGGATTTTGTTACCGAGGGAGTCATCAGTAATACCTATAAGACAGATGGCAGTTCCGCCGGACAGATGCAGGTGCATTTCATAGATGTAGGGCAGGGCGATGCTGCCTTGATAGCTTGTGATGGTCATTACATGCTGATAGATGCCGGCAATAATGACAAAGGAACAACGGTACAGTCCTATCTTATGAGCCAGGGCGTAGAGAAACTGGATTATGTCATAGGAACGCACCCGGATGCAGACCATATTGGCGGACTGGATGTAGTAATTTATAAATTTGACTGCGATACAATTATCATGCCGGATGTGGCAAATGACACCAGAACCTATGATGATGTGGTGCAGGCAATGAAGTCCAAGGGCTATCAGACTACTTATCCGGTAGTTGGAGAGACTTATACTTTGGGAGGAGCAACCTTTACCATTGTGGCGCCAAATGCAGACTATGGAAATGACATGAATGACTGGTCGGTGGGTGTGCTGGTGCAGAACGGCAACAACCGTTTCCTCTTTACCGGAGATGCAGAAGAAAAAGCGGAAGAGGACATTTTAAATAATGGAATTGATATTTCCGCAGATGTTTATGCGGCGGCGCATCATGGAAGCAAGACAGCCACAAGTCAGGCTTTTTGGATAAGGTATCACCGACTTATGTGGTAATCAGTGCCGGTGAAGGCAATAAATACGGACATCCTCATGCAGAGGTGCTGAACCGTCTGCGGGCAGCCGGCATATCCGTGTTCCGTACCGATGAGCAGGGTACGATTGTAGCAACATCGGATGGAAATGATATCACCTGGAACTGCTCCCCGTCAGAAAGCTGGAAAGCAGGAGAACCGACCGGAAGTAGTGATAGTACAGCAAATAATTCCACAGCAGACAGCACTACATCATCAGGCAGCAGTGATGCAGGTATAGCTGCAGATGCATCCGGCAGTTCAAATAGTGACAGCAGTTCCGTTATGGTACATATTACAGACACCGGTTCAAAATATCATTCGGCAGGCTGCTCGTATTTGAAAAAGAGTGACCATGAGGTGACTCTGTCAGAGGCGAAGAACATGGGTTTGACACCATGCTCAAGATGTAACCCGCCACAGTAAAATTTTAATGAGAAAAACGAATCGCCAAGCACCTTGCACTTTTTGTTTTGTTAGTATACAATAAACGAGGTTAGTAACAACTAACTTCGTGCGAATCATAGGGACTCCTTTGGAATATGGAGACGGCAATATCCATATTCACCGGAAGAAATATTCTTCCGGGTGGAAGAGTGAAAAAGGAAAAGGATACTATAAGCTTCCAAAGGCTGGTACAGAATATACCGCAATCAGTTACTCCGCATTGAAGAGGAATTAGGTGACAGCGCGGTATATCCTGGAATGAAAGCATTTAATGTGAAATAATCGTACTCCTATAGAAAAAGATATTCATTAACAAACCAGAAAGGAAGCTGCAGAGATGCGGCTTCCTTTCAAGTTCAAGTCCTTTCCAGTTTGTCAGAAAGTGTATACGACAGCCCCGGAATGTTATATAATATAGAAGATATTATTTATAGAAGAAACAGGATCAACCGGCAGGGAGAAACAAATGTCAGAAATAAAGGAAATCTTAGAAGCACAGCATAAATATTTTTATACAGGAGAGACAAAGAAGCTCGCCTTCCGCATTGCCATGCTAAAGCGGCTGGAAGAAGCAGTAATCAGGCATGAAAAGGAACTGTTACTGGCGTTGCAGAAGGATTTGGCGA
>VOFH01000643.1_pt1 | contig 148000 bp, 140 predicted proteins | sample 5384091 | NCBI WGS metagenome assembly VOFH01 (sample SAMN12384727, study PRJNA508395) | human gut metagenome | isolation source: healthy gut G | host: Homo sapiens
TGTTATTGGGATTCAACTCTTTGTAACGTAATCCCACTTCCTGTACCAATTGTCCCAGATCTCCCTTGGCTACAGATAATTTACGGTTCTGGGTCTCGGTCTTGCGGAATTCCAGTATGCGGTTTATCAGATTCAGCAGACGGGTGGCGCTATCATGAATGATGCTGATTTTGTTGGCGTGTTTGGGAGATAAGGTAGCATCACTCAACAGGTCTTCCAATGGACCTAGAATCAGCGTGAGCGGAGTACGCAGTTCATGGGTGATGTTGGTGTAGAAGCGCAGGCGTTCTTCATTCAGTTCTTGTTTGTTCAGACTTTGCTTGCGCTCCACTTCCAGTGAACTCTCTAAGTCCAGTTTACGTTTATAAAAACGGAGCAATGCATATAATGCGAAGATAAACAATATGACATATGTACCATAATATCGGGTAACTGGGCGTTTAATTCTTTCTCGTACGACAATTGGTTATTAAAATAAGAATAAATTCCCGTTTGGGTACCTATCCATATCTTGCCGTTTATATCCTCACTGAAGGAGCAGATATCGAGGAACTCCGAGCCTTTATCTCCTATGCGGGTGATACGTCCGTCTTTGGGAGTATAAAGCAATATGCCATTTTTATAAGTGCCTAGCCACAGTCGTTCTTGTTTGTCTTGGTAAATCACATTGATATGTGTTTGTGGGTGCAGCCGGCATTCGTGTAAAGAGAAGTTTTTGGTTTTCTTTCCTTTTTCATAAATTCCTAATTCACCTTCTCCTCCCAGCCATATTTGGTGATTATCTGCCCATAATCCCCATACTTGTTTATTATTGATCTTACCTTGTTTTTCAATAGTATAGGCAATGGTGTTGAATAATGGCTGTGCATAACTGATAAAATCCACTCCACCGCGGTAGTTGCCAATCCAAATATTTCCGAATGAATCTTGTATGATGCTTCGTGCATTGGGTCCGGATAATCCATGGTTGTCATTCGTTACCGTAATATTGGAGAATGTAATCTTTTCTGGAGATATAAATGTATTTTCCCTGAGATTGAGAATACTCACTCCTCCCATGTTGGTACATATCCATAGAGTGCCGTCTTTCATTTGTTTGATATCAAGAATCTGATCTGACAATAATGAGTTTTCATTTCCTTCTATGTGTTTGAATGTGATGAATTTTTCGCTTTGCGGATTGAAAAGTGCCAGACCGTTGTTGGTGCCTACCCATACATTCTTATTCTTGTCTATGCATAGAGCGCGTACTTCATTATCGGGAATGCTATAAGGATTATTGGGGTCATGCTGATAATTTTTTGCAGTACGGTCTTTAAGGGATACAATGCTTAATCCTCTGAGATGATGGCCAATGTACAGATTGCCGTTACCGTCTTCTTTTGATACCCAGTTATTACCTTCCAGACCTTTTACATTCTTAGAAGAATAGGGGTAAACAGTTTGGTTTTTCCGATCATAGTAATCAACTCCGAAATGATAATGTGTGATCCATAAGCCGCTGTCGGCAGCAACAGATAAGTCTGTGATATCATTACTGAGCATATAATTGCCCGTGGCAGGAATGCGTGATATGGTTTCTGTTTCATAATCAAAATAACAAAGTCCATCTCGTTGTGTGCCTATCCAGACTTTGTTTTCATAGGGGTCTGCAAGTACGACATTCAGTTCGTTACCACTCAATCCTGAATTATTCTTGGTATAGATGTTGAATTGACGTCCATCAAACCTGTTAAGACCAGATTCGGTTGCTATCCATAAGTAACCCTTTTTATCTTGAGTGACACTGACTACATAATTGCTGGACATACCGTCTTCCACTCCTAGGCGTTTGATAACATAAGGTTGTGCAGATGCATGGAACAGATAAATAAAACTTAATAATAATGAGATTGAAAATGAATATGTGTGTTTCATATAAAGGTACTTTTATGAGTACAAATATATAGTATTTTCTAAAATATTTCTGTTAATGTACATGACATATTCAGCATACGACAACTAAAAACTCGTTATGAACGATTTTTATATCCTTCTTGCTCAGTTTTTCTCTACTTGTCTTTTATGATATTTTTATATTTGTCTCGGGAAAATAAAACAGATTAAAAATTCTAATGCTTATGAAAACATAGACTTAGGTTCTTTGCAGGTTTGGTCCGGATGCCTTTATATACAATTCGGAGTTAGGAATGAGAGTTTATTACCTTAATTAAATCTAATTATAAAAGAAAGACGATGAAAGAAAATTCGTTTAAAAGAAATCGAAAGGCTATGATGGCTTTGCTGCTTTGCACAGGTTTCATTGTAACTCAGCCAATTAGTGTTATGGCTGAAGAGATTATGATTTTTGCTCAAACTGCTCAGCAACAAAAACAATCCGTTTCAGGAGTTATTAAAGATGCTACGGGGGAACCTGTAATTGGTGCTAGTGTGCTAGAGAAGGGGACTACGAATGGTACAATTACCGATTTTGATGGTAGATTTACGTTGAATGTAATTCCTGGCACTACACTAATAATCTCTTATATTGGTTATAAGACGGTAGAAATGAAAACTGTAGCAGGACAACCAATAAATTTAACATTGATTGAGGACAGCGAAATGTTGGAAGAAGTGGTAGTGGTAGGTTACGGTACAATGCGTAAGAAAGACTTGACAGGTTCGGTAGTACAAATTAACCCTTCCAAGATTGCTGATCAAAATCCGACTTCTGTTCAAGATGTTTTGCGCGGTACACCAGGATTGCAAATAGGTTATGATGCATCGGCTAAAGGTAGTGATGCTTCTATTTTGCTACGTGGACAGAATTCTTTAGGTACCAATGCAAGCCCAATGATTGTATTGGACGGTATGGCTTTTTATGGTGAACTTTCTGAAATTAATCCTGATGATATTGCACAAATTGATGTGTTGAAGGATGCTTCTTCTGCTGCTATTTATGGTGCTAAAGCTGCTGCCGGTGTCATTATTATCACGACAAAGAAAGGTAAGGAGGGTAAGCCGGTTATTAATGTAGGTGCTAATCTTTCGGTTTCTAGAAAATCAGATTATCGCGATTATTTTGATGCGGCTGGTTATTTGAAATTTCATCAGGACTGGCGTAAAATGTATTATACGTATGGACAGGGTGAGGATGGTTTGTATGACTACTATCAAGCAAAAGATGGTAGTGGTAATTTGTTATATCCAGCTGGTTATTATGATGACCCCCGTACCTTGACAGAAGCAGAACAGAAAGCATGGGCTTCCAATATAGGTGTCAGTGGTATTGGTCTTAGTGAAAGTGAATCCATGCTTGGTCTGTTTGCCCGTCGTTTAGAATTCAATAATTCTCCGATGATGATGGAAAATTTTTTGAATGGTCGTATGGTTGATTGGAATGATGCTACTTTCCGCACTGGTTTCAATCAAGATTATAATGCAAGTATTTCGGGAGCTACTGAACGTGTGAATTATTACTTTTCATTAGGTTACATTAATAATGAAGGAGCTGTACAGGGTAATGAATACAATGCTTTCCGTTCTAACATGAAAATCAATGCGAAGATTACAGATTGGTTGGAGGTAGGAGCGAATGTTAATTTCCAGGACCGTTCGGATGGAGATATTCAAGTATCTCTTGGAAGTAATTATTGGGATAATAATATGTTGCGTAATTCTCCATATGCTTCCATGTATGATAACAATGGTAATTATGAGCAATATCCTATGTCTGGTTTGCCTACCAATGGTGGGTACAATTACTACTTTGATCGTCAGTATTACGATTTGGAAAAGGGGTATACCGTATTAAATACTATTTTTAATGCAAAAATTACTTTGCCAGCAGGTTTTTCTTATCAATTCAATATTGCTCCTCGTTATCAGTGGTTCTATGACCGTTATTGGATGTCTGCTGATTTGCCTAATGCATCTGCTGCTGATCGAGGTGTGAATCGTGGTTGGTCGAAAAATTTTGATTGGAATTTGAACAACACCATTACATGGGACAAGATATTTGGCGAGCATCATTTCACCGCAACCTTAGTACAAGAGGCTGAAGAACACCGATATTGGAGTGACAATGTTAATGCACGTAACATCACGCCGAGTGATGCTCTAGGTTTCCATTATACGCAAGGGGCTAACAAGACTCAGAGTGGCTTTAGTACTAATGATACTCATTATACTGCTGCTTCCTATTTGGGGCGTTTATTCTATAGCTTCAAGGATCGTTATATGTTTACAGGAACATTCCGTCGTGACGGTTATTCCGGTTTCGGTTCTAATAATCCTTGGGGTAACTTTGGATCTGTTGGGCTTAGCTGGGTATTCTCTGAAGAAAACTTTATGTCTGATGCTCACGATTGGATGGATATGGGTAAGTTGCGTTTGTCTTGGGGAACTAATGGTAACCGTGAATTTGGAGATGTTTACTCTACGTTGTCTAATTTGTCACTGGCAGGTGGAAGTATGGTATATTACCAAAATGGTAACTCGAACGTTGTCAATCCACTTTATATGAGTCGTTTGGCTGCACCTAATTTAGAATGGGAAAAGACTAAAGCGTGGAATATCGGTTTGGATTTTTCATTTTTGAATGGAAGACTTACTGCTAACATGGATTATTATTTGAAGAAAACAACAGACATGATAATGAGCCAGCGTTTGCCGAGTTTTTCTGGTTTCGGTTCCATCATGGCCAATTTGGGTGAAGTACAGAACCAAGGCTTTGAAATCGCTTTGAATTCTACAAATATTCAAAATAGGAATTTTACATGGAATACTTCCGTAGGATTTTCTATTAATAAGAATAAAATTAACCATATCTACTATGATTATGACGAGAATGGTGTAGAGAAGGATGATACCTCCAATGGTTGGTTCATCGGTCAGGCAATCGGTACTATATGGTATTATGAAACCGATGGAGTTTGGCAGAATACTCCTGAAGACATTGCTTCTGCTGCTTTGGTAGGGCAGAAACCGGGTGATCCGAAAGTGGTGAATCACTATACTGAAGATGACCGGATTTTGGAAGATGGTACTCGCATACCTGTCTACAATGATAATGATAAGGTTTATCAAGGGACTACAGCTCCTCCTGTTTACTGGAATTTACGTAACGATTTCACTTTGTGGAAGGATTTGACTCTTTCTGTTTCATTATACTCTTATATGGGACACAAGAGCCGTGCTGGTTATTGGTTGAATCAGGAGAACGGAGGGTCACAGGTAACTAACGGCTTTAATGTGGCAGCTCGTAAATATTGGACTCCTGATAATCCGACTAATGATTATTGTCGTTTGAATGCTGCAGGTCCCAATACGGGGCTGGCTAATGGTGTAGATAAAGTTTACAACCGTAGTTTCGTTCGTTTGGATGACATAACTTTGGGTTATACTTTGCCACAGAAATGGACTAGGAAATTTATGATAGACCGCATCCGTCTTACTGCAAGTTGTAAAAACGTCTGCACCTTTGATAATTGGGAATATGGTGATCCCGAAACTGGCGGATTGGCTACACGCACTTTTAACTTTGGTATTAATGTAACACTCTAATTTCTGAAAAATATTATGAAAACAAGCAATATGATATTTACAAAAGCATGTATGGTACTGGCTGCGACTGCTTTGGTGAACGTTAGCTGTACGGATGATTTTTTGAAACAGGACCCTTTGTCGTTTTACAATCCCGAAAATACTTACACAACAGAATCTGGTTTGCAATCAGCCTTGGCTATGTGTGATTATGGCTTGAAAGAAATGCTGATGGACGGAAATGGTAACGTGATGCCTATGGCTTCCCTTTATTTCATGACAGATATTGGTCTGTATGGGAAAACCGATGCGGGCGATATGCAAGACGATTTTGCCAATAAGATAACTCCGACATCCGGTATGAAAGGTGGTGGGGATGAGAATGCTATGTCACGTTTCTGGGACCGCACATGGAATAGTGTGACTTTTGCAAATACTATTATCTCCAATGTAGGTAAAGTAGAAGGGTTGGATCCCACTTTGCGCGATGAGTATTTAGGACGTGCTTACTTTCATCGCGCCTATGCCTACTATCACGGTGTATTATTGTTTGGCGATATACCTTTAATTACGAAGCTGATTGAAGTACCTAAACAAAACTATAAATCCACGAGTAAAGAGGCAATCTTCCAAATGTTGGTGCATGATTTGGAATTCGCTGTAAAACATGTGTCTCCACAGAAAGAGATCGGTTATATAGGTACTGTCAACCAAGAAGCATGTAAGCAATTGCTTATCAAGTGTTATTTAGTTGTAGGTGAATATCAGAAAGCTGAACAATTAGCTACCGATTTGATTAACAATCATGGTTTGGCTTTAATGAATGCTCCGTTTGGAACGAATGTTTCTTCTGGTAATCCGGAAACATGGCCGGTAGAACGTAATGTAATTTGGGATTTGCATCGTGGAGTAAATATAACTGATGCTTCTAATACGGAAATGATTATGCCTATTTTGAATTATTATGCTGAAGGTTTCATCTCCTATCCGCAGATGCGAGCTATGTGTGTGCATTGGAGTAATGGTATTATCCGTGATCCTCATAACTTAGGATCTCCAACTTATAATTATGCACGTACTGCTGGGGAATATGATGCGAAATTAGATTGGGTACGCGCTATGGGACGTGGTATTGGTTGTTTCCGCACTTCTTATCATTATAATCAGACCATTTGGAATTATGATGGTGAAACAGATTGGCAGGATATGCGTCATAATCGAGAAATAGGTAATTGGATGGAAATGACGGATCTTAAATACAATAATCCAAATTCTGCTTATTATGGGAAAAACATGATGCTTTATGCACCAGAAGATTATTATGATCCGGAATCAGGTGATTTGTTGGTGAGAAAAGGGGATTTGCTTTGTTCTGATACTATTCGTAGTTGGTTCCCGACCCCATTGTACAAAGTATATATACTTGATCAAAATGCTGAAGAAAATATGGGGGCTAATCAGTTTAATGGAGCAACCAAGGGCAATAGTGTGTCTAATGGTAATCTATACTTGTTCCGTTTGGCAGAAACTTACTTACTTCGCGCTGAGGCTAAGTTCTACCAAGGTAACCCGATTGGCGCTGCAGAGGATGTGAACGTAGTTCGTCGTCGTGCTAATGCCAAAAAGATGTTTACTACTGTAACTATCGGTGACATTGCTGATGAACGTGCTCGGGAATTGTATTTGGAAGAATGGAGACAGCCTGAATTGACTCGTATTTCTTGGTGTCTTGCTCGCAGTGGTCAGCCGGATGAATGGGGAGAAACTTATAATCTGTCTACTTGGGATAAGCAGAGTGGTACGGATTTGAATGGAGGAAGCTACTGGTATAAGCGTACTACGCGCTACAATATTTTCAATCATGGGCCTATTGTTTCCAACAAGGAATTGAATTATCAAGTAGATAAACGTAATCTGTTTTGGCCGATTCCCAACTCGGCTATTACTGCTAATACAGGTGCGCGGTTGCGGCAAAATTATGGATATGACGGCTATGATGAAGCGATTCCGATGTTTACTAATTGGGAAGAAGCAGTGGCTGATGAAGAATTGACAAAATAATGATAGTTTTCAACAGGCGTTGTTGATACTGATAAAGCAAGTCTGATTAACTTGCGAATTAGATTATAGGAGGACTACGGCTTGAAGTGATTTTAACCCGTAGTCCGTTTTTATCCCTTTTAAGTAGAGGAATATAAAATTTCGGAATTCACTATAGAAAAATCGTTCATGCTTAATTTTTCTACTACTCTTGATTATTTTTTAGCCTTTTTTATTCTTTTAAAGCTTTAAGTTTGCAATGTGAAAAATAGATAAAACGAACTTTAAATATAATGCTTATGAGGAATAAATCTGCTCCCGATTAATATTGGGAATGTGACAAAATTCAGCCCAAGGAGTTTCTAATCACAACTCTATTCGGATAATATTATTACCTATAATCTAATTTAATAAGAAAAACGATGAAATCAAACTCGTTCTTAAGAAATCGAAAGGCTTTGACTGCCTTATTGCTTTGTACAGGTTTCGTTGCGACCCAGCCGTTCAGTGTGATGGCTGAAGAAATTGTGACTGCCGTACAAACTGTCCAGCAACAGAAACAATCCGTTTCAGGTACTATTAAAGATCCGGCAGGGGAACCGGTTATTGGTGCCAGTATTTTAGAGAAAGGTACTACCAATGGTACAATTACTGATTTCGATGGTAATTTTACATTGAATGTGGCTCCAGGAGCTACATTGGTTATTTCTTATATAGGATATAAGAATCAAGAAATGAAAGTTATTCCGGGAAAATCACTTAACATTATTTTGCAAGAGGATACAGAAACGTTGGAGGAAGTGGTGGTAGTCGGTTATGGTGTGCAGAAGAAATCAGATGTGACCGGTTCTGTTACTTCAGTAGGGAAGGAGCGTCTGGGAAAACTTCCTGTGACGAATGTATTACAAGCTGTTCAAGGTGCGGCAGCAGGTGTTACTATTACACAAACATCTTCCATTCCGGGCGATGCGCCGGATGCTTTGGTGCGTGGCCAGAATTCCATCAATGCTAATTCCGGGCCATATATTGTTGTGGATGGTGTGCCTATCAGCAAGTCGGGAGGTACATTGAATGATATCAATCCGAATGATATTGAATCTATGGAAATTTTGAAGGATGCTTCGGCCACTGCCATTTATGGTACAAATGGTGCGAATGGTGTTATTTTGATTACTACTAAGCGTGGTACTTCCGGCAAGCCGACCATTCGTTATAACGGATATTTCGGGGTGGAGGATTTTTCTCATAAACTAGATTTCTGTGATGGTTCGCAAATCACTCAACGTTATAGAGATTATGTGTCACAGAATCCCGGAGAAACCATGTACAATGACTATGTGAAGAATGCATACGAAGCAGAAAATCAGGCCAATGGTATAGAGAACGATTGGATTGACGCTGTATCGCAAACAGGTATCATCCAAGACCATAACGTAAGTATCGGCGGTGGGGCGGATAATGTGAAGTATTACGTTTCTGCCGACTATATGAGTCAGAAAGGTGTGTTGAAAGGGTTCAATTACAAACGTTACTCCATTCGTACCAACATTGATATGAGTGTGACTGATTATATGAAGGTAGGGACTAATTCATATATAGTATCTCATAACCGTGACGGTGGGCGTGTTAACTTTCTGATGGCTGAGGCTATGTCTCCTTATGCAAAAATGTATGAAGAAGACGGCAGCTATTGCATCAATCCGATGTACAGTGAAACTTTGTTTACCAATCCGTTGATGTGGACTACTACTAATCCCGAACGCCGTCAGTGGAATATTAATATAAACGGTTATGCCGAAATTGATTTCGAAAAATTGATTTCTCCTCTTAAAGGACTGACTTATAAATTCAATGGCGGTTATGCATATATGCCCAAACGTTATAATAATTATGAAGGTAAGTCGGTAAATAATCAGACTGGTTATGCTGAAATAAAGAATGAAGAAACACAAAGTTATACCATAGAGAATATCCTTGCTTATAATCGTGATTTTGGAAAGCATCATTTGGATTTGACAGCTTTGTATGCCGCTTCACGTAAGAAATATCAACGTTCGCAAGCTATGGCCAGCAAATTTATTAATGACGACCAGCAGTGGCATAACATGGGTAGTGCGGAAACACCTAGCGTAGCTTCATATACCGACCTTTATACTACTGTTTCACAAATGGGACGAATTAATTATTCTTATGACAGCCGTTACTTGTTTACATTTACAGTGCGTCGGGACGGTTCTTCTGTTTTCGGTGATAATAACAAATACGGTGTATTCCCTTCTGTCGCTTTAGGTTGGAATATTGCCCGTGAATCATTTATGGAATCTTCCAGTAATTGGTTGAATACATTAAAGCTGCGTGCGTCTTATGGTAAAGCGGGTAACGAGGCCATCGGAGTATATCAGTCACGTGTGAAGATGGATTCGGGCATGTTGGCTTTAGGCGGAGCTTCGAATGCAGGTTTATGGCCCAATGATTTGATGGGGAATGCGGATCTGACTTGGGAAACCACAAAGAGTTTCAATGTCGGTCTGGACTTCGGACTTTGGAATAACCGTTTGACAGGTAATATTGATGTCTATTTCTCAAAGACCAACGATTTGCTTCTGAAACGTAATTTACCTAAAGTAACTGGTTACAACACCGTGTACTCCAATATGGGTGAAACAGCTAATAAAGGTGTGGAATTGACATTGAATTCTCGTAATATTGTTTCAGGCGACTTTACATGGAGTTCCAATTTGGTCTTTTCATGGAATAAGAATGAGATAAAGGACCTTTATGGGGACGGCCAGAATGACTTGGGTAACCGTTGGTTCCTTGGACATCCGATAGGCGTGATTTATGATTATACAATGGTTGGAATCTGGCAGGAAGATGAGATAGCCCGTGGCGACCATTTGAATTGGGACCCGATTGCAGAAGCTGGTGATGTGAAGTTGGCGGATATCAGTGGCCCTGACGGAGTACCTGATGGCAAGATTGATGACAATGACCGTACCATCAAAGGGCAGACAACACCGAAATGGATTGGTGGTCTGACGAATACGTTCACTTATAAGGATTTTACATTGAGTATCTTTATCCAGACTACACAAGGATTGAAAAAGAACAATTCATTGATCGGTATGGCAGGTGATGAAATGGGACGTCGTAATACCACTACTGAAATAGGTTATTGGACTCCGGAAAACAAGAGTAACGAATGGCGTTCATTGCGTAAGAACTCAAACAAACATGGATATGGTTTCCCTTGTGATGCCAGTTATACACGTATCAAAGACATCACATTAAGTTATACTTTCCCACAGCGCATGATTCAGAAGATGGGTATCGGTGGTTTGCAGCTTTATGTGAGCGGACGTAACCTGTTTACTTTCACGGATTGGGTAGGTTGGGATCCTGAAGCTCGTCAGGTAGCTCGTGGTAATAGTTCATGGGATAGTACAAGAGGTGAAACTGTATATGACAGCAGTAACTACCCGATGACTAAGAGTTGTGTATTTGGAGTTAATTTAACATTCTAAAAAACGAAGAACTATGAAATTTAGAAATATATTATTAACAACTTTTGCTGCATCGGCATTTGTTATTGGGACTACATCATGCAGCGATAGTTTTCTGGATGAGAAAATGTACTCTAGTTATGGTCCGGAAGTATCAGATGTAAATGCGAAATTGGTAGGTCTGCACCGTCAATATGCTGCTATATGGGGAATGTCCAGTCAGCAGGGATTTGTAGGATGCTGGCAGGTAGGTACGGATGTAGGTGCTCCCGGTGACACTCAGGGGGTAGAGGTTCCTTTTTACAGATATCAGGAATTGAATGCAGAGAATGCAGGGGTAAGTTTCCTTTGGGAAAAATTATATGAGCTCATTAATAGTGCGAATCAGATTATCGCTTCACAAGCTGAAGGCGGTGATGCGGCGGCAACAGCCGAAGCCATGTTCTTTCGTGCTTATGCATACAATATGTTGGTGACATTATGGGGAGATGTACCTTTGGTGACAGAATCTACTAGTATTCCGCGTACAGATTATACCCGTAATGCGGTTGCCGAGGTGGATGGAGTCATTGATTCTGACTTGGTTTATGCCATGTCTAATCTTCCGGTAGTGGGAGCTGCCAAAAATGAAAGCCGTATAAATCAGGATATGGCAAGACAGTTGGCAGGAGAAGCCTATCTTCGGATGGGTATGCGTGATGCTTCCTATTTCAAGAAGGCGGAAGATGCGGTGACGCCTATTATAACAGGTGGTAAATATGAACTGATTTCAGCAAGATATGGTAAATATGCGGCCGAGCCGGGTGATTATTATCATGATATGTTCCGTTGGGGGAATCAGCGTCGTTCACAGGGGAATATGGAGGCTATCTGGACTTTCGAAATGGAGTATAACCGTGATGTGAATGGCGGTACGATTGACAATCCGCAACAACGTCGTAACTGGGTTCCTGCTTTCCATAAACTGGATGGTATGGTGAATGCGGATTCCATAGGCGGTCGTGGTAATGGCCGTTTGCGTATCAGCAATTTTGTGAAATACGGATTGTATGAGAAAGGTGATATCCGTAATTCTAATTATAATATCCGTCGTGTAATGTGGTATAACAAGCCCGGTTTTTCAAAAGAAGTTGGTATTGATGCTAAAGGGTTCTTGGTGGATAAAGACAAAGGTGTAAGAAATGTGACATTAAAAACGGGCGACCAGGTCATCCCTCACGAGGAGATTCATTGAACGTATTTTATCCTCATCCCACTAAATGGGGGGCTTATGATGAAACCGATGATTTTGGTTATGCTGTAGTGAAGGACTGGCCTGTGATGCGTTTGGGAGAAACTTACTTGCTTCGTGCAGAGGCTCGTTTCCGTCAGGGGAATACACAGGGGGCGGCTGATGACATCAATGTGTTGCGCGACCGTGCCTTTAAAGACTATCGTGCGGTGGCTCCGGGTGCCGGTAAAGTAACGGCTGATCAGATTGACATTGACTTCATTTTGGATGAACGTGCCCGTGAATTGATTAGTGAGGAGAACCGTCGTATGACTTTAGTTCGGACCAATACGTTGGCCGAACGTATCAAACTGAATGGGGATGTGGAACCTGCTGCACCAAGCAATAAGGTGATTACAGGTTTTGATGCCAATATCCATACACTGCTTCCGATACCTCTCACCGAGATTCAATTGAACAAAGATGGAAATTTGAAACAGAATCCAGGTTATTGATTCTGTCGGATATAAGTAAGATATATATAAAATATTGAAAGAGCATGAAGGGCATATCTCTCAAAGAGAATGCCCTCATTTTATTTCCTCCAGTTTGGGAAATTCGACGTGATTTATTTCTTTAGAAAGAATAAAAAGCGACTTTTGGCTGATTTCTGTCCCATTTTGCACGAATTATACCCCCTTTTTTATTAGCAGAATATGTATTTTTGAAGAATAAAAAACAGCTGTATCGGGTTGGGACTCGATGACAGGTAATGAATAACCCCATAAAATACTATGATGCGACTTTTATTATCCCTTTTATTGCTTTTGTCATTCTTGCAGATGAATGCACAGACTTATCCTAAAGTGATTCTTCCGGGTGATTATCCTGACCCTTCCATTATGCGTGACGGCAAGGATTACTACATGACTCATTCTCCTTTCTATTACGCTCCCGGATTCTTAATCTGGCACTCGCAGGATTTAATGAACTGGGAGCCGTTATGTCGTGTCATGCCTCAATATGAAGGTTCTGCCATGGCGCCTGATTTGTTGAAATACAAGGATACTTATTACATCTATTATCCTGCCGCAGGAACCAATTGGGTGATGTGGGCGAAAAACATCCGTGGTCCGTGGAGCCGCCCCGTTGACTTGAAGGTGGGAGGGATTGACCCCGGTCATGTGGTGGATAAGGAGGGTAACCGCTATCTTTATTTGGATAAAGGGGAAATGATCCGATTGACAGAGGACGGACTTGCCACCGTCGGGGAAAAGAAGAAAGTATATGACGGATGGAAATATCCTGACCATTGGGATACGGAATGTATGTGTCTGGAGTCCCCGAAACTGAATGAACACAACGGATATTATTATCTTACTTCCGCCCAAGGAGGGACTGCGGGACCCGCAACGAGCCACATGGTTGTGTCCGCCCGTTCAAAAAGTGTGACCGGCCCCTGGGAGAATTCACCTTACAATCCCATTGTGCATACATATAGTGTAACGGATAGTTGGTGGTCTAAAGGCCACGGCACGTTGATAGATGATGTGAACGGCAACTGGTGGATCGTTTATCATGCGTATGCCAATGACTATCACACGTTGGGACGCTCCACCCTGATTGAACCGGTAGAATGGACGGAGGACGGCTGGTACCGTACCGTATCTGCCGCTACCCCTGTCACTCCGGAGCAGGAAATCAAACATGGATTGGAACTGTCCGATGATTTCAAAGGTCCTCAATTGGGACTTCAGTGGACTTTCTGGAAAGAATATGCTCCTCAATCCCTGACTTTCAAGGAGGATATCTTATGGATGAAAGCCAAAGGCCGGACTCCTGCTGACGGACGGGTGTTGCTGACCACCGCTGAAGACAAGAATTACGAAACACAAGTGGAAATCCGGACAGGGAATGGAAATGTGGCCGGGCTTATCCTGTATTATAATGAAAAGGCTTACGCCGGAGTCGTTTCCGATGGAAAGACATTCTATATTTACCGGGATGCGGAGCACAAGACGGAACTTCCCAACCGCATTGGGAAACATTTCTTTGCCAGACTGCACAATTGCGGTAACCGTCTGTCCGTAGAGGTGAGTAAGGATGGGAAAGAATGGACTCTTCTAACTGGTGATATGGATGTTGTTCAGGTGAGATATGGCCTGATAACAACGGAGAGCATATCAATGCCCATGGGGGCGGAGTAATGTACTATGATGGAACATACTACTGGTTCGGCGAGAATAAATGTGATACTACCAGCAGTGCCATGGTGGGAGTAATGTGTTATTCTTCTCGGAATCTTACTGACTGGAAGAACGAAGGCGTAGCGCTTTCTGTTGTTGATAACGACAGCAGCGACATAGCGCGTGGATGTATATTGGAACGTCCTAAAGTGATATATAATGCGAAAACAGGGAAGTTTGTGATGTGGTTCCATCTGGAATTGAAAGGAAAAGGTTATGCAGCCGCCCGTGCCGGGGTGGCAGTCAGTGATACTCCTGCCGGTCCTTACCGTTTCATCCGTTCGGGACGTGTCAATGCTGGTAAGCTGCCTGTTAATATGGACGGGCAGGCTGTTGCAGTGCTGGATACTCTGAATGCCAAGAATTATGAGAAATGGTGGACTCCCGAATGGACGGATGCTGTGAACAAAGGCTTGATAGTAAAGCGTGATTTGGATGGCGGACAGATGTCTCGCGATATGACCCTTTATGTAGATGAGGATGGTAAAGCCTACCATATTTACTCTTCCGAAGAAAACCTCACACTCCAAATAGCGGAATTGAGCGATGACTATCTTTCACACACAGGGAATTATGTGCGTGTGGCTCCGGCAGGACACAATGAGGCACCTGCTATCTTCAAAAAAGACGGAACCTACTGGATGATCACTTCCGGTTGTACCGGTTGGGCTCCCAATGAGGCCCGTATGTTCTCGTCTTCTTCCATCTTCGGACCATGGTCTCAGCATCCCAACCCTTGTGTGGGACCGAAGTCGGAACTTACGTTCGGTGGACAGAGCACTTATATTCTGAAGGTGGAGGGGAAGAAAGATGCTTTTATATTTATGGCAGATATCTGGCGTCCGGAGCATCCCAGTGATGCCCGTTACATTTGGTTACCTGTTCAATTTAAGGAAGGAGTTCCATACGTGGAGTGGATGGACAACTGGACACTGGATTTCTTTCAGTAATCCCTGTTGAAAATAGTCCTGAAGGATGGAAAATAGTGCAATAGTCTGTTCTTGACCGATTATTGCATCCATCTTGCTCGATTTTACCTCTATGGTTATCAATTAGATTTTTTATCTTTGCTATCGGTAAAAAGAGATAATAGGTATTAAAGATAGGGTTTTAGGAAGAAGGTTAACATACTGTGATGTGATAATAGAATTTTAGGTTAGGTTAAGTTAGAATTGAAGGCATATTTCGTGAGGAAATGTGCCTTTCTGTTTTCATAGCCCTTCTAGGTTCGTATATTTGTAATGTTGAATTTGTGAAACTTAAAATAGAATATGCATGAAAAAGATTGGATTGTTTTTATTGTTAGGTGTTTCTCTTTCATGGTTGGTGTCTGCTTGCCAAGGACGTCAGCAGGAAAGACGGAAGGAAGTGCCTTTGGATTCTATTGTGCTGAGTGACCCTTGCATTTTGGCAGACAGGAAGACGGCTATGTATTATATGACCGGAACCGGCGGTATGCTTTGGAAAAGCAAGGATTTGAAACTTTGGGAAGGACCGTTTCATGTGGCAAAGACTGATTCCGGTTCGTGGATGGGACCGAAACCAATGATTTGGGCTGCCGAGTTGCATCCATATAAAGGCAAGTATTATTATTTTGCCACTTTCACCAATCAGGCGGTGAAGATTGATACGGTACAAGGGAATGTAATAGAGCGTCGTGCCAGCCATGTTTTGGTAAGCGATAAGCCGGACGGACCTTACGTTCCGATGAAGGACTCTACTTATCTGCCTGCTGATAAACCGACCTTGGACGGAACTTTTTGGGTGGATAAAGACGGAAAGCCTTATATGGTATATTGTTATGAATGGTTGCAAGCCTTGGATGGTACGATAGAGAAAATAGAACTGAAGCCTGACTTAAGTGGAACCATAGGCGAAGGGAAATTACTGTTCCGTGCCAGCGAATCGCCGTGGAGCCGTGAAAAAGATGCGGATGGCAAGGATAAACCGAATAAAGTCACTGACGGTCCGTATCTGTTCCGTACAGGAACAGGTAGACTCGGTATGATTTGGACTAGTTGGATTTATAATGTGTACACTCAGGGAGTGGCTTATTCTGAAAGCGGAACCTTGGATGGACCATGGATACAGGAGAAAGACCCGATTACTCCTCCCGATTTCGGTCATGGGATGTTGTTTCAGACCTTGGACGGTAAATGGTTGATGTCTGTACATCGTCATAAGGATGTAAACGGACGTTATATTCGTATTCCTCGCTTGTTTGAAGTCGATTTTTCCGGAGATAAATTGATGGTGGGAAAACCATATATTCCTTGAAAGTGCTTTATCTTTTTTCGAGAGGAAAGGTAATTACTTTTGCCTTCAATGAAAAGAGATGTGTAGAAAGAGTTGGAGGGACAGCTTTATGAGCCTGTCCCTCCAAATAAATGGCCGGGTTAATCCCAACCCGGATTCTGTTTCAGTGCACCCTGAGCCAGGTCTACCTCTTCCAAGGGGATAGCCCACAGATAGTCACGGTTGGCATTGAATTTGCGGGTTTCAATAAAAATGCTTTCTCCTTTTGCATTTACCCCGTATACTGGTTTAGTAACATCCTTTTCAGTTGTTTTATAGCTACGGGTATCAAACAGGTGCATTCCCTCGAAAGCAAATTCCAAACGACGTTCCAAACGGATAGCTTCGCGCATTTGGTCTTTGGACAAGCCGGAGGGCAGAGGAGGAAGACCTACGCTGGGACGCTGACGGATTTGATTGACCGCATCATATACTTCCGTATCCGGAGCAGACAGATTTTCGTTACGAGCCTCGGCGAAAGTTAGCAGCACTTCTGCATAGCGGATATAGATAAAGTTGGTCCAGTCGTAATTATTGATACCGTCATTGTCCGGATTGATATACTTTTTCATGCTATATCCTGTACGGGTATGGCTGCCATCTCCCATATTGTTCAGGTTGAAAGTCTTTCCTGCTATTTGCGAACCGTTCCACAGTACGGAGAAGCCTAGACGGGGGTCACGGTCGGCAAAAGGGTCTTCCGGATTATAGAAAGGAGACTCTCTGATTGATTTGCCATCCTTACATGGATAGGAGTCTATCAAGTCTTGAGTAGGTGATAAAGCTTCCCACCCTCCCATCATGACGGGAGCGAAGAACTGTCCTATATAACTGCCTTCATTGGAGTTTTTCGGGTTTTCCAGATATTCGCGATCAAAGATGATTTCATTACATAACTCTGCTACAGGTTGGAACAAGTCACCATAGTTATCATACAGTCCATACACATTCATGCCCATTACTTTGTGTGCGGCGGCTTCCGCCACATCATATTTGTGTGCGTAGAAAGCAACTCTGGCTTTCAGTGCGTAGCAGGCTCCGGCACTCGGTTTTCCGTGGTCACTGTTGCTGCGGATATCGGGCAAGCTGGCTGCTGCTTTATCCAATAATCCTACTATATGATTATAAGTCTCCTCTTCAGAGCTGCGTGAAGGAAGTTTCTCGTTCAGTTCCAACGGATGATCCAGCAGGGAGGCGCCACCCATATATTTTAATATGTTAGCGTATGAGAAAGCTTCGAGAAACTGTACTTCGGCTGTCAGTTGCGCTTTTTCTTTTTCATCCATCGGCACATCGCCTATATGCTCGTAAAATACCAGGCATCTGCGGATGCATTGATAGGCATTTTTCCATAATTGTAGGAAATGTGGATTGCTGGAAGTAGCCGTACCAGCAGACAACTGCCCCTGTTCGGCTGTGACATGTACCGGAATAGCATTGTCGGTGTAGCAATCTGTCATGATAGTATGGTTCTCCGGTTCTATCAGATACAGATAAATTCCGGTTGCGAATTTCTGGGCATCTTCTGCGTTTTTCCAGAAAGATGCGTCGGATAATTGGTCTTTTGGATTTCTGTCCAGAAAACTGTCATTGCAAGAGCTCAGACCAAGGCCACATGCCAATATTAATCCTATAAAGTTATATTTTAGTCTCATAGTTGTCAGTGTTTAGAATGTTACATTCAGACCGAAGGAATAATTTCGGGTCAATGGATAATAGTTGCCGCTGATGGCTTCGGGGTCTACACCGTCGAAGCCGGAAATCATAAAGAGATTGTCGATACTGCAATACACTCTCAGACGGCTGATTCCGTATTTGGATATCAGCTGTTTGGGCAGGCTGTAACCTACTTGCAGGTTTCTCAGCTTGGCATAAGAGGCATCCTGCATCCAGAAACTGGAAGTCACGCGGTTTTTGGAGTCACTCATGGACAATCGGGGATAAGTGGCATTCGGGTTTTCCGGAGTCCAACGGTCCAGATGCTGTTCCGTTACTTTACCGCCATTGTAGAAGGCGTATCTGATTTCGGCTACAGGAGCGCTCTTTACATCAGCCGCACCTTGCAGCAGTGCACTTAGGTCGAAATCTTTATATTGAACTGAAAGATTCAGACCGAAGTTGATTTTCGGAAAGTAGGAACCCAATACTTGCCGGTCTTTGCTGTCTACCACTTTGTCCCCGTTCAGGTCGCGGTATTTTAAGTCACCCGGAACCGGAGTACCCATGCTCTGTGTAGGATGATTCTTGATCTCTTCTTCGTTTTGGAAGATGCCGTCGCATACGTAGCCGTAATATGCCCACAGTGGATCGCCTACAGATTGTCCGGTGTGTCACCGCCTTTCAAATCTATAATTTTGGTAGTTACATAACTGAAATTGGCTCCGATAGAATAGCTCCAATCATTGATACGGTTGTTATGTCCTAGTTGCAGTTCGATACCAGTATTGCGCACTACGCCGGCATTTTGCATCGGAGCGCTGACTCCCATCATGTTGGGAACGGGAAGTTGCAGTAATATGTCCCGTGTTTCCTTGCGGAACCAGTCTGCGCCCAAGGTCAGTTTATTGCTCCAAAAAAGCGGCGTCTACACCTACGTTCCATTGGTCTGTTTTTTCCCACGTAATGTCTTGGTTGGCCATCGGGCTGGAAATGGAGATACCCTGGAGTCAAAGTGTTTCCGAAACTGTAGTCATAACCGAATAGATAGGTGTTCTGATACGGATAATAGTTGGAACTGTTGTCTGAGTTTACGGTTTCCTGATTACCCAGCAATCCCCATGATGCACGTAGTTTCAAATTATCCACCCAATCAACTTTGAAGAACTCTTCTTCCGAGATTCTCCATCCGATGGAGAAAGAGGGGAATGCGCCGAAGCGGTTGTTCTTGGGGAAGCGTGAAGTGCCGTCATAACGCAGGTTGGCTTCTAGCAGATAGCGGTCATCGTATGAATAATTCACGCGTCCGAAAGCTGAGCGGAGGGCGTATTCTATTTCTGTACCGTATGTTGTCTGTCCTGTCACTTCACCGGCGTTGATCTGGTCCAGTGAGTTGGAGTTGGGCAGGTTCTTACGGTAAGCTTGCAGATAGCGTGTCTGTTTATAAATTTGTGAATAACCCAGTAAAGCTCCTACAGTGTGTTTACCGAAGGTTTTGTTATAGTCCAGATAAGCTTGCAGGTTTAGTTCCATACTTTTGATGTCATATTCTGTGATGGAGTTAGTGGTTTTCTTTACCGGAGTGTCTGAACCTGCTTGATAGAATGTCATAGTATTGACGTGGGTGGGATTGTCGGTCAGGTTGAAAGTCGAGGCGGCGACTCCTCTCAGTTTCAGTCCGTCTATGATGTCTAGTTCCATTCCTACGTTACCTTGGAAATTGCTGTTTGTTTCTTTGTAGGTTCCTCCTTCACGTGCATAGGCTACGGAGTTGTGCTCGTTTTTGAACAAAGCATAGTTGCCGTTGCTCAGTTGGATGGGAGTAACCGGAGTTTCACGGAAAGCATAGTGTATCAGGTTACTGATACCTGCTGCTGGAGCAGTCATATTACTGCGGTATACTGCCATATTTGTAGTCAATTTCAGACGACTGTTTATCTGAGCGTCAATGTTGGCGCGTACATTGAACTTGTTGTAGTTGGTATTGACTATCAATCCGTCTTTATCGTGATAGTTGAATGCCAGCGAGTAAGTTACTTTGTCTCCACCGCCTTTGATACTCAAATGATGGTTGTTGAACAGGCCGTTTTCACTTAGTAGTGTACCCAGCCAGTCGGAATTGGGATAAAAGTCGGGATCATTTCCGTCTTTGAACTTTTGCAAGGCTGTTTCGTCATACGGACCTTTCAAACCGTCATTGGTGTAAGCTTCATTCATCAGCACTGCATAATTGTAAGAATCCAAAAATTTGGGCATACGTGAGGCACTTTGCCAGCCTGCATATCCATCGTAAGATACAATGGCACGTCCTTTGGTTCCCTTTTTGGTTGTGATAAGAATAACGCCATTGGCAGCACGTACACCATAAATGGCTGAGGCGGCTGCATCTTTTAATATAGAGATGTTTTCAATATCGTTGGGGTCCACGCTGCTCATGGTAGATTCTACCCCATCCACCACAACCATGGCACTGGCATCTCCCATGGTTCCTAGACCACGTACACGCAGTACTCCGGCATCAGCTCCTGGCTGACCGGTATTTTGGATAATGGTGACACCCTGGCATTTGTCCTGCCAGCATGTTGGTGACATTGGCACTAGTGCGGTTGACTAGTTTATCGGATGAGATGGTTGCCACAGAACCTGTCAGGTTTACTTTTTTTTGAGTACCGTATCCCACTACTACCACTTCATCTAAAGATTCAGTATCTTCTTTCAAGATAATGGTGTAGCTGTTGCTGTTACTTACGGTAATTTGTTGGTCGTTGTAACCGATATACGAAACTTTCAGTTTAGCCCCTACGGATACATTCAACGTGAATTTGCCATCCACATCTGTAATGGTACCGTTGGTGCTTCCCACTTGTACTACATTGGCACCGATTACAGGATCTCCGTTTGCATCTTTTACGATCCCCGTAATTTGTTTAACATGCTGTTGTACGATGGCAGTTGACAGCGAAGCCCACAAAGGCATTGGGAAAGCCATTCCGGCAAATAGTGTAAGACATGCGTAAAAAGAGGCTTTTTTCAGAATTACATGTGTCTTTACACAATTTTCCCTTGTTTTTTGGTAGAATTGCATAGATTAATAAGGTTAAATTAGTAAATAGTTTGGTTTAGGGATTTTATTCCCTTTCTATTTCGGTCGCTGCAAATGTATTATTTTTAAATTGACATCCACTAATATTATAATCAATAAAGGTGCTAATTATAAAATCAATAATATTCTTCCCTATGTTCTTACCTTGTTTTTCCTTTAATACAGCTAAATGTCCAATATTTATAGCAGGGAAAGAACTTTGTTTTTCAAATATATATTGATATTCTCCATTTATTATATCGGAAACTTCCTCTATAAATTCATTTTTTTCACTATCACAACTTAATAACACAGAATCATGAGAAAGAGTAAATAGAGCAACAATTGAATTATCTAAAATATCTTTCACACAATAAGCTGACACATATTTATATTTTATACACAAGTGAATCTCTTTTTGAAAAAAAAGATCTAGGTCTTTGCATCCACATGAAAAAAAAGATAAATCTTCTGATTTAGATAACTTTTCTATTTTTAAATCAGAAGCCGAGTATTGGATTCTTCCCTCCATTATTTCTTCTTATAGCCTCTCCTGCTTCTTTTATCTCACTTTTCTTCTTAGCTATACATTCTTTTTCTTCAAGTGTAAAATTCATAGATACACATTTACGCATGTAATTACGAAATTCTTTTATTTCATTACGTGTCATTGTAGGGTTAGATATTATATGTATCATATATTATATATTTATGTATTCAATGTACTATAATAGCATAGATTATAATCTCCTGCAAAATAACAAAATCCCCTCGACAATTATTAAATTCATTAACATTGTTTATCCATTTTGTTACTGCAAATATAAAAATATAAATTTACATATCAATGATTAGTAGTTAATATTACATAAATATAACTTAGATTGAGTATGCTTGGAGCTTATTATTTATACTTTTGTTGCAAAATTATAAATCTATTAGATTATGAAGTGGTTATTGTTAATTCCTGCTATTCTAGTAAGTAGTTGTTCATCTCCTTCAAACAATAAAATAGAAAACAAACAAGAAGAGAAAACAATAGTAGAAAATCTAGAATCAAAAGCTAAACGACAAATGATGGCAACAATTAAAGAGCTTGCCAATAATCCTAGTTCTGTCAGTATATCAAAATTTGAAAAAGAGTTTGAATTTGATTCTTTGTATGTAGCCAAATTCACAATGAGAGCGCAAAATGAGTTTGGTGGATACTCTATTACTGACTACGAGTATATATATATGATAAAAGAAGATGGAATACATGATGCCCTAGTTGATTTGAAGGTTAACCCTAAAATAATAATGCTGGCAGCGAGAGCCTTTAATGTAGCTTCAAAAAAAGATAAAAATGCGGATTTTACATCTTCTATAAAAGTAGCTGCTAATTCTTTAGTTTCATTTGTTGGTAGGAAAGTTCCAGATCGTCCTGTTGAAGAAATTAAATTAATAAATGAATGGGGGAAATAATTAAACAATGGAATTAATTATAATATTAATAATTTTTGTAACTGCATTTGTAATAGCAGTTAACACTAGAAAAAAACATGTAAGTATGGAAAACAATGTATCACCTAACAACATCCCATCAGAAGATGGACAGTTTAAACACGAAAACAGATTATCAATAATATCTGGGGTTGTATTATTCATTAATGTTTTAGGGTCTATAATACTCCTTATTATGGGAATTGTAGAATCAAGCTCATATAGGTCTAACGGATATGGATGGATTTATATATCTTTATCTATCGCAGTGTTATTGTCTGCATTTTTATTTCACTCGTTTTTTATCGTTATTAAGGAAATATCCATCAATATTAAAAAGAACAACATTTCCCTTACACCCAAAATAAACAATGAAAAGACACACCCTACTCAATCTAATGTGAAAAGCGATCATCCAGATTGCTTGAGCCAGTGGAAATAAAAAGAACGATATAGGCACTGAAATTTCAGTGCCTTTTTTATTTTGCCTAAAAACTTTAGGACATATTCTATATTACTACAATATTCTTTTAGAAAAGGTATTCATTTTTTCTTTTCCCCCTTATTCATTGCTTCCAGAATCTTTATCCATGATTCAGGAACTTCCACATCCATGATGTTCCCATCTCCATCTTTTACGATGTATTTATTCTTCTTTTTCTTTTCGTCTTTTGGCTTTTCTTTCTTATCATCCTGCATATCTGTAATCTCCTATATCTAAGTATTGCAAAAGTAATCTAAATCTGTCAGAATCGCTAAGTTTTCTAGTATTAAATCTAAAGACAAATTCATCTACATAGCGTTGCATATATTTTTTGCTTATATGATAATACGTGGCGTATATCCTCTTGAAAACAGACCAAGCGTTTTCTATCGTATTGGTAGTAATCATCACCGTTTCTTTATTCTCATTGTAATAAGTAATACCATAATACTTGTGCCCGTGGTCTACAGATATCTGGTTGTACATTTCGGATACTTCGCCATAGTCCCATCCATCAGTATATATTGTACTTCCTTCTTCAACATATTTTCTTATAATTGGAAGTAGCTTGGATGGACCTGTTCCGCTTACTACTTTAGCAACCAAGTCCCCGTTTCTGCCTATTAGTCCAAAAACAGGAACTTTGTCTTTAAAACTTCTCCCCTGGCATCTCTCCACTTTTTTATCCTTATGTCGGTTTGCATTTTTTCCACCTGCAAATGATTCATCAATCTCAACTTCTCCTTCAAGATAGTAGTCGTTTTCTCCTGTCATAGCCTTACGTATCTTATGCAACATACGCCATGCGGTCTTTTGAGAAACATCAATATCTCTAGATACCTGATAGGAAGATATGCCTCTTTTCCCTTGAGCAAATAACCACATAACATAGAACCATTTAGTAAAAGGAATCTTACTGTTTGCAAAGCACGTTCCTGTTTTTACTGTGAAATACCTGTTTGTGTTCTTGCATTTATACTTATGATTCTTGCATTTATAAACCTTGGAGGTAGGATCAAATGGAGAAACAACTTTGTCACCCCATTTCCATTGTTCGTACAGGTCATAACAAGCATTTTCATCCTTTACAATCTGTATAAACTCTAGAAAATTCATTGACTTTTTCATACAGCCTCCTTTTCTTTGATTCTTTTGCAATATAATGATAAAAAGTTAAATATGCAAATAAATATAAAGAAAAGATAGACTGTAATATTATGTTATATAACTTTATAAATTTAAGTTGACACAAGCAGAAAATATATAATTATAACATTTTGTTATAGCTTATTTATCAAGTGTCCATTTATTCCTTAATGCCTTTTTTATTTTCCCGGGGGACAAATACGGTTCTTATTTCAGGGCGTTGCAGATTTTGTTCTTTCATATAATTCCGGATAATTTCCAGAAGTTCCAAACCATAATTCTCTACCCCCTTATGTCCGAAATAAGGGACAGCTTCCAATGATTCTGCATCATTAGGCAATAGATTGACCATTCCCAACAGAGCTTTTTGCTGGATAATGACATAGGTCGGCATACCGGTTTCTTTTGCTTTAGTTCCACGCCATTCGGTGATTTTCCGATAAAGTTCTGGGTGGAGTATGTCGTTGGGAACTTCAATTCTCTTCCGTTCCCTGGATGCGCGTTCTCTGGGGGTGCGCTCTTTTCTGTCGTGTGCCGTTGTACCTGAGGAGTTTTCATTATCGGTTCCGCTTAAAAGGATATATGCTTTTTTACGTAGATAGTCGCTGGCGTGAAAACCATTATCTTCTACATATTGTAGCAAGGAAAGTTTCTGTGTCAAAGTGTTTAAGAACTCTTCCAAGGTGTTGTTCGTTTTCTTTCTTAGTTCTTTATTGTCCGTGGGAAGATTAGTCGCTTCAGCCAGTTTATGGAAAGGGCGTAGTTTTTGTTCAAAATAGGCGGCTCCTTTTATGATGCGTATTTGCAGGTTGTTATTCGTATTATAATCAGTAGATTGTGTTACCAGACGTTCATATTGTTTGTGGAAACGATAGGATACATCCACTATTTCAGTAGTGAATATTTGTATCTGCTTTTTATATTCTGCCAGTAACTGAGGGAAGAGTTTGTAGAAATGTTCGTCAATCAGTCGGGCTTGCTCATTGAATGAACGGGCTATCGGTGAGAAATCGAATAGTTCGCTAACGAGATTGAGAAAATAAGTTTGTTGCATGGCACAGAGCAATTCTTCATTGGGGGTATGTGTTTTATATACTGATTATAATCATCGATTATTGTATCGCTGATAATGGCGTTGACGGAAAGTGGGGAACTGAGAACCATCCCTTCCAATGTTTTGCATCGGCTCAAGGCAACGTATGCCTGTCCGTGGGCGAAAGCGGAGCGAGCGTCAATAATGGCGTGTTCAAAAGTCAGTCCTTGGCTTTTATGAATAGTGATGCCCCATGCCAGTTTTACAGGGTATTGCTTGAAGACTCCTTCTTGTTCTTCGGTTATTTCTTTTGTTTCTTCATTTAGCACATATTTGCTGTTTGTCCATTCCTCGGGTTGGACAATGATTTTTTCATTCTTTTCTTTGGTGTGGACGGTAAATCCATCCTCATCTATAGAGGTGATTTCGCCAATCATACCATTATAATAACGTTTTTCCGGTGAGGGGTCATTTTTAACGAACATGATTTGCGCTCCTTTTTTCAGCATCAATGTTTCATCTGTAGGATAAGAATATTCAGGAAAAATTCCGGTGACTTCTGCCTTGTAACTGAAAACCGGTTCTTTGATGAGTGAAAGCTCGTGATCATTAATCTGTTGTGCTTGGTAATTGTGAGTGGTGAGTTGGATATATCCTTTTTCTTTGGCAGGATGGAAATTGGGAATATATCTTTGGTTCAATTCTGCGAGTGTCTGTTCGTCGGCTTTATTCTCCCGGACTTTGTTCAGTAGGGAAAGGAAATAGGGATCATTTTGGCGGTAGACTTGTTTTAGCTCGATGGTGGCGTAGGTGGTTTTTTTAAGGCGAGGCTTCCAAAGAAATAGGAGGTATCATAATAGTGGTTCAGCATATTCCATTCCGTTTCTTTCACTACGGGGGCAAGTTGTTGCAGGTCGCCTATCATTAGCAGTTGTACGCCTCCAAAAGGTTTATACCGGTCCCGGTACCGGCGGAGTACAGAGTCGATGGCATCTAGCAGATCTGCTCTTACCATACTTATTTCATCAATAATCAGCAGATCCATGCTTCGGATGATGTTAATTTTTTCTTTGCTGAACCGGAAATGTTTTTGTTCGGTATTGAACGTGGTATCGGGGATGAAAGGTGCAAATGGCAGTTGGAAAAAGGAGTGGATGGTAACGCCTCCCGCATTGATGGCAGCTATTCCGGTGGGGGCGACTATGACTGTGCGTTTGGGAGATTCTTTCTTCAGATTGCGTAGGAAGGTTGTTTTTCCGGTTCCTGCTTTTCCGGTGAGGAAGAGATGGGTGCCAGTATTCTCTATTATTTGCCAGGCACGCTGTAGTTCTGGGTTATTCATTATTTCCTAATGTTAGTATATTATTTGGTAAAGTTACTGCTTTTATTTAAGGCGGGGAAACTTTGGAGGAATATTTTCTTTGTTTGGTGGATTGCTATCGTTGTTGGAGGCATAAAATTTGAGGCAGCTTTCATTTGCTTTTAAAAGTAAAAATGTATATTTGTACCATTATTCTCCTTTTATTTAATACGGTTTGATAGGCAATGAGCATTGATTTGAATGCATTTAATAAATTCTTTATAGACTACCAGCAACGTTTTGTCCACTTTGCCTGTACCTATGTGCATGATGAAGCTGTTGCCGAAGATTTTGTTGTGGAATCAATGATGTACTATTGGGAGAACAAAGATCGTTTGTCTGCTGATACTAATATTCCGGCTTATGTCTTGACCACGATAAAGCATAAGTGTATTGACTATTTGCGCCATCAACAAGTCTATCAGGATGCTTCTGACGAAATAGCCCGAATCTATGCATGGGAATTGTCGGGCAGAATCATGACTTTGGAAGATTTCGAGCCCTATGAGGTTTTTACAAAGGAAATACAGGAGATTGTTGATAGGACACTGGATGCTTTGCCCGAACAGACTCGGAAAATCTTTGTGATGAGCCGTAATGAAAATAAATCCCATAAAGAAATAGCAGAACTATTGGATATTACAACCAAGGGAGTGGAATTTCATATATCGAAAGCTACCAGGACGTTACGTCTTGCATTGAAGGATTATCTGCCGGTATCCTTACTTTTTTTCTATTTGCATTAAAAAAAACAGTTTTTCACTAGGGAATGTTCTTTCCCATCCGCTATTACTATAAATACGTAAAACAAAAGTGTTTATGGATAAGGATTTGTTATACCGTTTTTTTGAAGGTCATGCTTCTTTGGAAGATATGAAAGTGGTTAAAGAATGGGCCGGTGCTTCTGAGGAGAATGCCGGGCTGTTGCGTAGGGAACGCAAACTGTTTAATGCTATGATTCTTGCAGGTCATTCCCGACGGACTGATATACAGAGAATGAGGAACAGGAGGAACTATTTTATCAGGGAATTCCTGAAAATAGCTTCTGTAATAGTGATAACGGTGAGTGTGACGGTTGTATTATTTTCAATAGGTAAAGATAATGGAGGTATGTATTTAGCGATGCAGACCATTACCGTACCGGCCGGCCAGCGTGTTAACCTCGATTTGCCCGATGGGTCAAACGTTTGGCTGAATGCCGGAACTACAATGCAATATCCTGTTTCTTTTATGACAGACAAACGGGAGGTGATATTAGATGGAGAGGCTTACTTTGAGGTGGCTCATAATGAAAAGAGTCCGTTTGTGGTACATACAAGTACATTGGATGTAGAAGTATTGGGAACAAAATTCAATGTGGAAGCTTATTCAGCACGAAAAATATTCGAAACGTCTTTGATGGAAGGCAGAGTAAAGGTAAAATTACCTCACGATGAAAAGAATTCCGTCATCTTGGCACCCAATCAGAAAACGACTTTGATAGACGGCCGATTGGTGGTGAGTAAAATTGATGATTATAATGTATATCGTTGGAAAGAGGGGTTATATTGTTTCAGAAATAAACCTTTTGCTGATATTATAAAAGACTTGGAGAAATATTATGATTTGAAAATACAGATGGATAAAAAGGAAATAGCAAAGGTTGCATTAACTGGGAAATTTAGGATTTCTGATGGATTGGACTATGCGCTGCGTGTCCTGCAAAACGATGTAGCCTTTATTTATCAAAGAAATCGGGATAATGACGTCATTCATATAAAGTAAGAAATGTATTAACCTTCTAAAATGGAAAATCAGCCTATGAAGCAATCCTTATGAAAAACAACTAAAGAGCCGATGGGTGTTTGCACCACCCACCGACCCGACTAACACAATTATTTTTAATAAATCGTATTAATAACCATTTGCAAAGATATGAAAAACATTCCTTTGCCGGATCTTTATTATCTTGAAAATCCGGATTTAAAACAATTATTTAGAATTATGCGAATATCAATATTCTTATTGTTCTTCTGCCTGTTCAGCCTGATGGCCGAAAATAGTCACTCACAGAATGCGAGGGTAACTATCAATAGAAGCGATGCCCCGTTGGAATCTATATTGAATGAGATAGAGTCTCAAACGGACTATCTTTTTATATACAAGGAAGATGTGAACGTAAAGATGCGTAAAAGCATTCATGTAAGCAGCAAGCCGGTAGCGGAAGTCTTATCGATTTTACTTGCAGAGTCATCTGTTGCATACAAGATGGCGGGAAATCATATTATTCTTACCCGGAATGCTGCATTGGCGGCACAGCAGCAAAAATTGGGAATAGCTGGTACTGTAACTGATGCATCCGGAGAAGTTTTAATAGGTGTTTCGGTATTGATAAAAGGATCGGGTCAAGGTACCGTAACAGATCTTGATGGTAATTTCTCTTTGGCAGCGAATATGGGTGATATACTTCAATTCAGCTATACAGGATATATTCCGCAAGAAATCAAACTGAAAGACAATCATTCATTGAGCATTGTCTTGAAAGAAGATGTGAAGTCGCTGGATGAAGTAGTAGTGGTAGCTTATGGCACCCAGACCAAACGAGCTGTTACTGGTGCTATGGAAACATTGGATTTTGATAAACTTTCTGATGTTCCTGTAGCGCAGTTTACCCAAAAGATGCAAGGACAAATTGCAGGTGTACAAGTGAATCAGGGAACGGGAGTACCAGGACAAGGAATGAACGTCCGTATTCGTGGAGCTGCATCACTTTCTACAGGATCAAATCCTCTTTATGTAGTGGATGGATTTCCTATTGTGGGTGATATCAATGATATTAATCCGAATGAGATAGAGTCAATGACTATACTTAAAGATGCAGCTGCAACTTCTTTGTATGGTTCCCGTGCAGCTTTTGGTGTAGTACTTATTCAAACTAAAGGTGCGAAAGCTGGAAAGACGAATATTAGCTTCAATGCATATATGGGAGTTCAGAATGTGCCTCAAAAAGGCAGACCTGAAATGATGAATGGAACAGAGTGGGCGCAATTCAAGAAAGAGAGCTATGAAGACTTGGGGCAAAGTGTTCCTACCGCTTTTCAGAATCCTTCACAATATGGTAAAGGACATGACTGGTATGATGCTATGCTGCGTAGTGCCATGATACAAGATTATAATGTATCTGTTAGTACAGGGAAAGATAAATTTACAAGCTCTTTTGTACTGGGGTATTTCAATCAGGATGGTGTTTTGTTGAACTCCGATTACCAACGTATTTCAGCAAGGGCTAACTCTACTTACCGGATTTCCGACAATTTGAAGCTAGCTTTCAATCTGGCTCCGACTTATAGTTTTGAAAACCGACCGTCATCAGATGGAGCATTCTTTAGTGGGGAGGTTTACTTGCTAACGCTACATTGACTCCTCCTATTCTTGACTATCGAAACGAAGATGGAACCTATCCCGTAGTAGTGACAACACCCGGTGTCACTGCCTTTGAGACCCCGAATTGGGTGCGTTCCATACAAGATATCGTCAACAAGCGGGAAGCGAAAAGATTGCTTGCAAATGCGAGTCTGCAATATGAACCACTTAAAGGTCTTGTCTTGAAGACGAGTCTGAATGGAGATATAGGTTCTAATTATCAGCACAATTTCCAACCTTCTACTGCCGGACGGGCATTTGCAGCTGCACCAAGTGCCATTGCAGCTAATCTTTACGAAGCGAATAACCGATATTGGTCTTGGTTGTCCGAAACCACTGCTAATTATTCAAAAGAAATAGGTAATCATACGTTTGAACTGTTGCTTGGATATACTACACAAAGATTTCGTAGTGACTATAGTGCCATAAGTGGTTCGAACTTTTCGGACGATAGAATACAGACTATTGATGCGGCATTGGTGAAGAACAATCCGACTATGGATATTCAAGAGTGGAGTATGATTTCATATTTAAGTCGTGTCAATTACAGTTATAAAGGTAAATATCTGATTGGAGCAAGTATTCGTAGGGATGGTTCATCCCGTTTCGGAAGTAATAATAAGTGGGGTAACTTTCCATCGGTATCTTTAGGATGGATTGTGAGTGATGAGGCTTTTATGGGCAAACTTAAGAGTGTGTCTTTGCTGAAAGTACGTGGAAGTTATGGTATGATAGGGAATAACAATATAGGAAATTATACTCATTACAATACGGTAAGTGGTAACACGAATGCTGTGTTTGGTAGTACTGTCGCAAGCGGAAGTGCTGTTACGAATCTTGGAAACGATGATCTGGGATGGGAAAAAACTCGCCAATTGGACTTTGGAGTCGATCTTGGTTTCTTCAATAATCGTATTACTTTTACATATGACTACTATAACAAGATAACATCCAATATGCTTTATTCACTACCTGTACCCGAAGAATCAGGCTTCTCTACACTGATAGGGAATGTTGGTAAACTTAAATTCTGGGGACATGAGTTTAGTATTAATTCCCATAATATTGTAGGAACATTTAATTGGAGCACGAATTTCAATATTTCTTTCAGTGATAACCGTGTGCTGGCATTAAGTGATTTGAGTAATCAGTTGGTGGCTTATTCGGGCATTGTAAGTACGATTTCACGTGTAGGAGGGCGTATCGGGCAATTCTATGGAATGGTTCAGGATGGAATTTATGTAAACCAGTCAGATTATGACCAGTCGCCTAAAGCTGTGGATTCCCAAGTAGGTACTATCAAATTCCACGATGTTAATGACGATAAACAAATTACTTATGGCGATGATGAAAGTGGTGATAAGGCGGAAATCGGTAATCCTCTTCCTAAATTCACATTTGGTTTAACGAACAATTTTGAATACAAAAATTTTGATCTGACTATAGTTGCCACAGGCACTTACGGAAATAAGATTGCCGCTGCTGTAGAGCAAGGTATGGCCAACCTTGACGGCCCTTTTAATGTAATGAAAGAGGTGAAGGACCGGTGGCGCTCCCCTGACAATCCCGGTGCCGGACTTTATGGTAAGACTACTAGTGGGACTTCACGTGAAAGGGATATCTTTCATTCCCGTTTTGTATACGATGGAAGTAACCTGACCATTAAGAACATTACATTAGGATATACCTTGCCAGCTAATCTCATTAAGTTTGTCAGCAGACTGCGTGTGTACGCCAGTGTCCAGCAGGCATTTGTATTCAGCAAGTACAAATATGGAAATCCCGAAGTGGGTGTGGACTTTAATGGCAACTCACCGGGAGCATTATTGCAAGGTATAGATTATTCTACATATCCCGTACCAAGGACATTCACTTTTGGCTTGAATATAAACTTTTAACTTTTAAAATTGAATACCATTATGAAGAATCATAAATATATGTTGGCGATGTTGCTGTCATCTAGCCTATTGGTAGGATGTCAGGGCGATTTCTTGAATTTACCATCTGAGACATCTTTGAGTACTGCTGTTTATTACAAATCACAAAGTGACTTTGAGCAGGCAATCAATGGTGCTTATGCTCCTTTACGCGATTTGTATAACGGGACGTATGGAGCATGGGCGATGGGCGAAATGCGCAGTGATAATACCACTTATAAATATAACCCCAATGACCGGGGAACGATAGAGGCTGAGTTCGTGAAAAACTTTTTGGACGATGCGACGAATGGAGTGCCACGTTCCAAATACGTGATTGACTATCGTATTATTTCACGGGTTAATCATCTGTTGGAACCGATAGATGCCGTCAGTTTTGATCAGAAGATAAAAGATAATATTAAAGGTCAGGCCTACTTTCTTCGGGCATTGGCTTATTTCGATCTTGTACAGTATTTCGGTAGTGTACCCATACACTTGAAACCGGCCAAGACACAAGCTGATACTTCACAGCCATTGGCAAGTGTGGAAGATGTGTATAAACAGATCATTGCAGATGCCGGACAGGCCGTTTCTCTTTTGCCATCCAAAGCGGATCAAGAGCCTGGTAGGGCAACGAAGGGAGCGGCAAACACTCTTTTGGGTAATGTATATATAGTGCAGAAACGATGGGCGGAAGCCGAACAGGTATTAAAAGAAGTAACGGGTTATGAGTTGATGCCACGCTATGCGGATGTTTTTGAACTTGCTAATAAGAATGGTCCGGAATCCATTTTCGAGATTCAATTTAAGGATGGTAATGAAGGATTGCATAGCTCCTTCTTTTATACCTTCTTGGTGCAGTCGATAACAGCCGAAGAGACAACAGCTATTACGGGTATTCCTGAGGTAGCACGTACAATAGAAGGTTATAATATACCTACGCCTGATATTATGGAAGCTTATGAACCAGGAGATGTGCGTAAAGATGTTTCCGTGGGCTTTGTTACCGCCCATGGTATCTCTTATCCTTATATCAAGAAATATTGCCATGCTCATACACAAAGTGGGAAAACCGGTGATAACTGGCCGGTTTACCGCTATGCTGAGGTCTTGCTTTTTATTGCTGAAGCTTTGAATGAGCAAGGCAAGACGGAGGAGGCATTAGTATATTTGAATAGAGTAAGATCAAGAGCGTTGTTGCCTGTAAGCAGTGCTTCGACTCAATCAGATGTACGCGAGGCTATTATTAAGGAACGGCGTGTGGAACTAGCTTTTGAGAACAAACGTTGGCTTGACCTTGTACGTACCGGAAGTGCAGAACAGGTTATGAAATCTTATGGAGAGCGGGTAAAAGCTAATCCTTCGGCTTATTATTTTCCCGAGGGATTTTCGGTGGCTCCTACTGCTTTTACTGATATCCGTATTTTGTTTCCATTGCCCGCATCAGAGGCTGCGCTTAGCCCTTATTTTTAAGGTTTAGGGTATATTGTAACTTGGCGGAATGACATTGAATAATTCTAGTCTTGGTAAAAATGTCGTTCCGTAAAGTCTTTATTCATAAATATATGTCAATAACTTAATCAATATAAACTAGTATATATGAAGAATTGTAAACTTCTTGTTTTGCTTCTTTCTGTTTGTATTGCTTGCCATGCAACGTTGCAATCTGGTAATGCTCATTTCATAGTCAAGAATTTAAAGACCGAATATGCTGTTACACCTCTAGGTCTTGATGTTGAACTTCCCCGTTTTAGTTGGCAGATGGAATCCCTAGGTGCTGAACGCGGTCTGCAGCAGACAGCCTATCAAATTATCGTTTCAGATGAAAAAGGAAACATTGTGTGGGATAGTGGAAAAACACAAAATGGATTCTCTTTAAATGTAGTGTATAATGGCACTTCTCTGCAACCCTCTACTCGTTATTCATGGACTGTAACGGTTTGGAATCAAAGAGGCGAACAAATGTCGGAAACTTCTTGGTTTGAAACAGGATTAATGAGTTGTGATTCCACTTATCAAGGTTGGAAGGATGCCAAATGGATTGGAGGCAGTGATCAGGATATGGTTTTGTATTCGCATTATCTTCCGGTTTTCAGATTGGAATATACAATTCAATTAAATGAAATATTAAAAAGTACTTGTGCAGGTCTTGTTTATGGAGCTAATGATGCACGTCTGATGGACAAAAATAAGAACTTGTATCATTTGGAAAACGGGAAGAATGAATCTTACATCAAAGTGGAATTGGATATTGCTCCAATATCCATGAAAAAAAAGCGATATTGAATGTCTATCGGGTGGGCTACCATCCTAATGACAAGCCGGACATGCCTTTTGCTAGTTTCTCCATTCCTAAGAATCTGATTCATAAAGACAATATGTATGGTTGTCATACGATAACATTAAGTTCTGATTTAGGTTTCACTAAGTTCTATATTGATAATGTAGAAAAGGAGATTGGCGTTGTCAATCTAAATCCGTTGGGGAGAGGAGGTGATTTCATTGCTTTTCCGGTAGTCGGTGATATGGGCTTTATTGTCCCGGCTGAACAGGCTGTTTCTTTTTCAAAAGTGAAAATCATGAATTTTAGAAGTCCTCAAAATGTAATAACGACAGTGAAGGATGAAGCGTATCAGATCTTTGGTGGAACGAATGGTGCTTTAGAAATTTTCACTCCGAAAGGAAAATCATCTCCTATGCTCCGTACAGTTTTTACTTCTCCAGATGCTGGGGTGGTAAAAGCGCGTCTATATGTTACGGCACGCGGAATTTATGAAATTTATATAAATGGACAGCGTGTTGGAGAGGATTATTTCAATCCTGGAGTTACTCAATATAATAAAACTCATTTATATCAGACCTTTGATGTTACAGACTATGTACAAATAGGTCAGAATGCTATCGGAGCTTTCCTTGCAGAAGGTTGGTGGAGTGGAGGTGCTACATTTACTGGAGAAAATTGGAATTTCTTCGGCGATCGGCAATCTTTATTGGCTAAATTAGTTATCACCTATAAAGATGGGCATGAAAAAGTGATTGTTACGGATCCTTCTACTTGGCAGTATTGTAATAATGGTCCTGTTCTGTATGGCAGTCTCTTTCAAGGAGAAGTTTATGATGCTCTGAAAGACTCGGAAATGGAAGGGTGGAATACAGCTTTATACACTCCAAACGAAAGTTGGAAACCAGCTGTTGAAGTAGCTTTGAACGGACATATAAGTACATCAGGAAATCCAAATATGCCTTGGGTGGATGATTATTCTAATTATAAACTGGTAGGGCAGTTCGGGCAAACAGTAAAGGCGGTCAATGAGCTGACTGCAATCTCTGTAGAAGAAGTCCGTCCAAAAGTCTTTGTATATGATATGGGACAAAATATGGTAGGTGTACCTCAAATCCAACTTTCAGGAATGAAACCAGGAACAAAAATCTGTCTGCGTTATGCCGAAGTAAAGTATCCTGATTTGCCCGAATATGAAGGAAGTATTGGTATGATTATGCTTGAAAATATCCGTGCCGCCATGGCTCAAGATATCTATATAACGAGAGGCGGTCGGGAAACTATTCATCCGCGTTTTACTTACCACGGTTATCGTTTTGTGGAGATAACCGGTATAGATGCTCCTTTGGCGACAGAAGCGGTGAAAGGAATAGTGCTTAGTTCCATCCATAACTTTGCCTCTTCCTACGAAACATCCAATACATTGGTTAATAAATTGTGGAAAAATATTACGTGGTCTTCTTCCGGTAACTTCTTGTCTATTCCCACAGATTGTCCTCAACGCAACGAGCGTTTGGGATGGGCGGGAGATATTTCTGTCTTCTCTCGTACAGCGACTTACCTGGCTGATGTCTCTCAATTCCTTAGAAGATATGTACAATCTATGCGTGACGTACAACGATCTGACGGACGTTTTCCCGATATAGCTCCACTGGGAGGAGGGTTTGGTGGGCTGTTATGGGGAAGTGCCGGAATCACAGTGCCTTGGGAGTGTTATCAGCAATATGGAGATAAAAGATTGTTGAACGAACACTATGATGCTATGAGTCAGTACATACAGTATATACTTGATAAAATGATTGAGAAGGAGACAGGCTTGCTAGTTCAGAACAGAGCATGGGGTGACTTGGGTGACTGGTTGGGATTGGAAGATGAGAAAAATGATAAATCACTCTTATGGGAAGCATATTTCATCTACGACTTGGAATTGATGAATAAGATAGCTACCATTTTGGGCAAGCAAATGGATGCAGAAAGATTAAGATTTATATACCTGAAAATAGGTTCCTATACTATATCTTTGCATCAAACAAATTCAGGACTAATTATATGAAAAACAAATTTTTTATCACCTTATTTGCCTGTTTGCTACCTTGGATGGCAGGGGCGCAGCAGATTATTTCCAAACAAAACAATGTAGCCGAAAAAGATTACATAGCTTATCTCTTTACCTATTTTACAGGTAACCACATCAGCGAGGAAGCCGTATGCTATGCGGTAAGTACGGACGGATATACCTATTGGGCACTGAATGACAACAAACCTGTCATTGATTCCAAAATCATCAGTTCTACCGGTGGTGTGCGCGATCCGCATATCCTGCGTTGCGAAGACGGAAAGACATTCTATATGGTGGTTACCGATATGGTTTCTGACAATGGATGGGATTCCAATCGTGCCATGGTGTTGTTGAAATCTACAGACTTGGTGAACTGGAACCATTCTGTCATCAATATGCAGAAACGTTATGCCGGCCAGGAAAAACTGAAACGGGTATGGGCGCCTCAGACTATCTTCGATGCGGAAGCCGGAAAATACTTGGTCTATTGGTCAATGAAATATGGTGATGGGGCAGATGTGATTTATTATGCTTATGCCAATAAAGAATTTACCGACCTGGAAGGTGAACCGAAACCGCTTTTCATCCCTGAAAACAAGAAATCTTGCATAGACGGTGATATCGTATATAAAGATGGAATCTACCACCTGTTTTATAAAACCGAAGGACATGGAAACGGCATCCGGGTAGCAACTACCCGTTCACTGACTTCGGGACAATGGGAGGAAGAACCCGACTACAAGCAGCAGACCCCGGAAGCGGTGGAAGGTGCGGGAACTTTCAAACTGATAGGTCAGAATAAATACATCTTGATGTATGATGTCTATATGAAAGGTAAATACCAGTTTACCGAAACGACCGATTTGAAAAACTTTAAAGTGATAGACAGTGAGGTGAAGATGAATTTTCATCCGCGTCACGGAACTATCATCCCCATTACCCATGCCGAGCTGAAGCGTATCACTGACAAGTGGCCTTCAAAGGAAATGGGCAATATGACTATCCCCAACAATCCCGTGCTGCAAGGTTTCCATGCTGACCCCGAGATATTGTATTCTCATCAGACTAAAAAATATTATATCTATTCTACCACCGACGGACAGCCCGGATGGGGCGGATGGTATTTCAGTGTCTTCTCTTCGGATAATCTGAAGGACTGGAAAGATGAAGGGGTGATGCTTGATTTGAAATCCGATCAGGTGGCATGGGCGGATGGAAACGCATGGGCTCCGTGCATTGAAGAAAAAATAGTGGACGGAAAGTATAAATATTTTTTCTATTTCAGTGGTAACCCTACAGCCGGAGGCGGCAAGCAGATCGGGGTGGCGGTAGCCGATTCTCCCACCGGTCCGTTCAAAGACTTGGGACATCCCATTATTACTGAATCTCCCTGTGGGCCACGGACAGCAGATTGATGTGGATGTGTTTACCGATCCGGTTTCGGGAAAATCCTATCTGTATTGGGGTAATGGCTATATGGCAGGCGCCGAGCTGAATGAGGATATGCTTTCCATCAAAGGAGAATACCCTGACCGTATTGACTCCGAAAGGGGGAAGCCTGAAAGATTACGCTTTCCGTGAAGCGGCGTATGTGTTCTATCGTAACGGACTTTACTATTTTATGTGGTCGGTGGACGATACCGGTTCGCCCAACTATCATGTGGCATACGGTACGTCAAAATCTCCGCTAGGTCCTATAAAGGTTGCTAAGAAACCGGTGGTACTGATTCAGGATCCTGCAAAGGAAATCTATGGGCCTGCCCACAATGCGGTGCTGCAAATTCCGGGTACGGATGAGTGGTACATTGTATATCATCGTATTAATAAGAACTTTATAGACCGTGAGAAGGGTCTGGCGTGCATCGTGAAGTATGTATAGACCGTATGGAATTTAATCCGGATGGAACCATCAGGAAGGTTGTTCCCACGTTATAAAAGAAACATAACAATAAAGCATATACCATGAAAAAGACCTTATTATCTCTGGCAATCGCCTCATTGGCAGCAGGCCAATCCGTCTGTGCTGCCGTGGAAAAAGTATATAATGAGCCCGATTCGGTCTACATCTTCTCTTACGCCCATCCGGAAGACGAGGGACGCAGCGGACTGAAATTCGCATGGAGCCCCGATGGCGACAAGTGGCTGAGTGTATCCGATGGCTTTGCCTATCTGAAATGTGACTTCGGACGTTGGGGGGCGGAAAAGAGAATGATTAAACCTCTTCTGGAAAAAGCGGAAGACGGACGTTGGTATTGCCGGTGGCAGCTCACCCCCAGCGGAAAAGTATGGGGTACTTCCCATTCTTCCGACTTGTTGAAGTGGGCTCCTCAACAATATGTCAATGCGGAGAAGCCTGCCATGCCCCGACTGGTCACTGCCCGGCAGATTGTCCTTGATAAAGATACTTTGAACGGCTATATGCAGAAAGTTCCTTATGCGGATATAGAACAGTTGATTCGTTTTGCCGAGCATAAGAAATTCCGCGATATACAGAATAATGAGCGTACCGAACAGGACGCCGTTCGCTTTGCCGGACTGAAACCGGTCACTGCCACCATCCGGGTGGATGCCGGACGGGTAAAGCCCATCAGCGAGCATTTAATAGGTATTTTCTTTGAGGATATTAACTATGGGGCCGATGGCGGGTTGTATGCGGAGCTGGTTCAGAACCGTGATTTTGAATATTCTGCTAAAGACGGCGCAAGAGATAAGAACTGGAACAGCACGTATGCGTGGAGCATACAGGGAACTAATGCGGAACTGTCTGTCAGTGAGGACAGTCCCATTCATGCTAACAATGCTCATTATGCAGTGTTGGAGGTACACCGCCCGGGTGCTGCCCTGGTGAATAACGGTTTTGACGGTATTGCCGTGAAAAAAGGTGAGAAGTATGACTTCTCTGTGTTTTCCAAAGTGCTGGATGATACGAAAGGTGGAAAAGTGCTTGTGAGGCTGACTACCAAAGATGGCAAGGAGATTGCGCAGGCTGCTATTCGGGTTTCATCTACAGAGTGGAAAAAACAAAAGGCTGTACTGACGGCAACGGCGGATGCTGCGGATGCCGTGTTGTCCGTTTGTCCGCAGATGGCTGGGAAGTATGCCTTGGATATGGTTTCTCTTTTCCCACAGAATACATTTAAAGGCAGAAAGAACGGGCTGCGCGCCGATTTGGCGCAGACCTTGGCCGACCTTCATCCCCGTTTTGTCCGTTTCCCCGGCGGATGTGTGGCTCACGGAGATGGTGTGGACAATATTTATGATTGGAAAGGCTCTATAGGAGCGTTGGAGGAACGCAAGCCTCTGCGCAATTTGTGGGGCTATCATCAGACACGTGGTTTGGGATATCATGAATATTTCTTGTTCTGCGAGGACATGGGTGCCGAACCTGTTCCTGTAGTGGCAGCCGGAGTGCCTTGTCAGAATTCGGGTACTTGCAGCCATCACTCGGTAGGCGAACTGGGTTGCGGCGGTCAGCAAGGCGGAATCCCGATGGAGGAAATGCCGCAGTACGTGCAGGATGTATTGGACTTGATAGAATATGCGAATGGAGATGCGAAGAAGACCGTATGGGGAAAGAAGCGTGCACAAGCCGGACACCCCAAGCCCTTCAATCTGAAATACATCGGCATTGGTAACGAGGATTTGATTACCGATATCTTTGAAGAACGTTTCACCATGATTTTCAATGCGGTGAAGGAGAAATATCCCGAAGTGACCGTTATCGGAACGGTAGGTCCGTTCTATGAGGGCAGTGATTATGAGGAAGGCTGGAAATTCGCCACTAAGATGGGTATTCCGATGGTGGACGAGCATTATTACAATACCTCCGGGATGGTTTATCAACAACCAGGATTTCTATGACCGTTATGACCGTAACAAGGCGAAAGTGTATTTGGGAGAGTATGCGGCTCATTTGCCGGGACGTCCCAACAATATAGAAACAGCTTTGGCCGAGGCCTTGTACCTGACTTCCGTGGAACGTAATGCTGATGTGGTGACCATGACTTCATACGCTCCTCTGTTGGCCAAGGAGGGACATACCCAGTGGAATCCGGATTTGATTTATTTCAATAATACGGAGGTGAAACCCACCGTAGGTTACTATGCGCAGCAGATGTACGGACAAAATGTGGGCAGTGAATACATCGCTTCTTCCGTGACTTTGGATAATGCACAAGATGCGGTGAAGAAACGGGTAGGTGTGTCGGTAGTCCGCGACGGAAAGACAGGAAATATGATCGTGAAACTGGTGAATCTGCTGCCGGTAGCGGTGAATGCGCAAGTGGAGCTCCCCTCTTTGGAAGGAATGAACACCACTGCCGTAAAGACGGTTTTGGCAGGAAAACCGACAGACCAACAGGTTCGTCCTGTATCCGGTACAATGGAAGTAAGCGAGAAATTCGGATATGAATTGCCGGCTTATTCATTTACGGTAATCCGGATAAACAAGAATGAAAAATAACAATAGATAAATAAACATGAAGAAATTACTGACTTTATTGCTGGCAGTCCTGCTGCTGGCGGGATGTGCCGGCAATAAGCCCGGAACATTCGAAGCGGGCAAGAATACCTTTCTGCTGAATGGGAAACCGTTCGTGGTCAAAGCGGCAGAGGTGCATTATCCACGCATTCCCCGTGAATACTGGGAACATCGTATCGAAATGTGTAAAGCCTTGGGCATGAATACGCTCTGTCTATATGTCTTTTGGAATTTGCATGAGGAAACTCCCGGCAATTATGACTTTACAGGCAATAAGGATATTGCGGCTTTCTGTAAATTGGCTCAGAAGCATGGCATGTACGTCATTGTGCGTCCCGGCCCGTATGTATGTGCGGAATGGGAAATGGGCGGTCTGCCTTGGTGGCTGCTGAAGAACGACAGCGTGCAGCTTCGCACTCTCGATCCTTTCTATATGCAGCACGTGGGAGCCTTTATGCATGAAGTGGGCAAGCAATTGCAGGATTTGCAGATTACCCGTGGCGGTAACATCATCATGGTGCAGGTGGAAAACGAATATGGTTCGTATGGCACGGACAAGCCCTATGTGTCTGCCATCCGTGATACGGTACGCGCCGCAGGCTTTACCGAAGTGCCTTTGTTCCAATGTGACTGGAGTTCTAATTTCCTGAATAACGGTTTGGATGATTTGCTTTGGACTGTAAACTTCGGTACGGGAGCCGATATCGACAAGCAGTTTGCCAAACTGAAAGAAGTACGTCCTGACGCTCCGCTGATGTGCAGTGAATTCTGGAGTGGATGGTTTGACCACTGGGGACGTAAGCACGAAACCCGTGACGGACAAATCATGGTGGATGGTCTGAAAGAGATGATGGACAAAGGCATTTCTTTCAGTTTGTACATGACCCACGGAGGAACGACCTTTGGCTGGTGGGGCGGTGCCAATAATCCGGCTTACTCGGCTATGTGCAGCAGCTATGACTATGACGCTCCTATCAGCGAAGCAGGCTGGACCACCGACAAGTATTTTGCTTTACGTGATATGTTGAAGGACTACTTGGACGAAGGACAGACATTGCCTGAAGTTCCTGAAGCTTTACCGGTTATGGAAATCCCTACCATTAAATTCACTCAAATAGCTCCGTTGGTTGACAATCTGCCCGAACCGAAGCATACAGAGGAGATCCGGCCGATGGAGAAATTTGACCAGGGTTGGGGAAGTATTCTGTATCGTACCCGTCTGCCGGAAGATGTGAAAGCAGGAACCATTTTGAAAATTACCGAACAACATGACTGGACACAGGTTTTTGCCGACGGGAAACTGTTGGGGCGTCTGGATCGCCGTGGTGGAGAACAGGAACTTACACTGCCTGCATTAAAAGCCGGTACACAGCTTGATTTATTGGTGGAAGCCATGGGACGTGTGAACTTTGACAAATCCATTCACGACCGTAAGGGAATCACCGAAAAAGTGGAACTGGTGAACGGTAAGAATGCTGAAACGTTGAAAGGCTGGACTGTTTATAATCTTCCCGTAGATTATGAATTTGTATCTTCCCGGAATTTTCAGGATATGAACTCGTCTGCCGCCTGTGGCATAGAAAAAAATGATGAAAGTGTTCCGGCCTACTATCGCGCCACTTTTACCTTGGATAAGGTGGCTGATACATTCCTGAATATGGAGTCATGGGGAAAAGGTATGGTATGGGTGAATGGCCGTGCCATGGGACGTTTCTGGGAGATCGGTCCTCAGCAGACTCTGTTCATGCCGGGGTGCTGGCTGAAAAAAGGAGTGAACGAAATCATTGTTCTTGACTTGAAAGGTCCGAAAGAGGCGACCATCGTCGGATTGGACAAACCTATCCTGGATATGCTTCGCGTAGCTGTTCCAGAAACGCATCGTAAACAGGGGCAGACCATTAAACTGGAGAAGGAAACACCGGTAGCTGCCGGTACTTTCAAACCAGGTAACGGTTGGCAAGAAGTGAAAGTTCCTGTTACGAAAGGACGTTACTTCTGTCTGGAAGGGCTGTCTTCTTTTGATAATACCAACATTGCCGCTATTGCGGAGTTTGACGTGTTGGATGAGAAAGGACAGAAAATCTCTCGTGAAAACTGGAAGATTGTTTATGCCGACAGCGAGGAGACCCGTAGCGGCAACCGCACAGCCGACAAGATTTATGACCTGCAAGAAAGTACTTTCTGGCAGACGGTAGATAATACGGCTTATCCTCATCAGGTGGTGATAGATCTCGGCAAAGAATATAACGTGACCGGTTTCCGTATTCTGCGGACTCATCCTCAGTCTGGCACAGGATGATAAACTGGGATATATCTGGTTGACTACCGGCCACGATTTCATGGCTTTGCAAATTCAACCGGACCGGACGTTGAAGCAGTTGAAATTTCCGGCAGGACTTTTGCCTGTCAACCACATGCTGGTAGAGGTCTTGAAAGGAAAGGAATGTTTGTGGGTATCAGCTTTTGACCGTCCTAGTTTCATCCTACATCTGATGGATAATATAACCAAAGATTATGCTTTGCCCGCTTTGGCGGACAGGGTAAACCGCAGTCCGGCCATAATGGCTTTGTGTGATGATGGAGATGGCATGATGTGGATGATGCAGGAACGAACTGGTCTTGCACTGTATGACTTGAAACAGGATAAAGTGAAAATCTATTCGGATTTTCCCGCACTTGCTTCTTTGCCTTTGAATAATGGACGAGAGATGACGAGAGCACGCATCAATAACGGGGTCTGGGTGGCGAAGGATTTGAATAGATGGGTCTATGGCATGGCTCGTCAGGGAATGGAGATGCATCTGAAAGATGTTATCGACTTGAACGGACAGGTGGAACAGAATGCTACAGTGACAAAATTATATGAAGACTCGCATGGAATCTTGTGGATAGGCTTGAGCAAAGGACTTTGTAGCTATGATGTTCGTCAGAAAAGAGTCAAACGGGTTTATCCGGATGTGGGTCATGTGATGGGGATAGTCGAAAATAAGGAAGGACTGATATGGATTTGTACTCAGGACAACGGTTTGTTTCAGACAACGGCAGATGAAAAACTGCGTTCTTTTAAATTAGAAAAGAACTTCTCCTGTCTGTCTATCGCTCCTGATGGGATTTTGTGGTTGGGAACTTGTGACGGAGGGGGCTACTCTTATGACCCTTCAGAGAATAAGTTGCTTTGTTATAATGGGGCCTGCGGCATGAATGGTAATCAGGTGAACCAGATAGTGGCTGATGCATATAATCATATTTGGATTGATACGAACCAGAAACTGATAGAATTTAATCCTCGTAACGGTTCGTTCCGCACCTATCTTACCACGGATGGTTCTATCTTGTTGCATCGCTTTCTTCCCACTGCTGTTTGTCAAGCAAAAGATGGCAATATTTATTGGGGCGGCATTCCGGGTATTTGCATGGTTACTCCATCAAACGGGTTGGAAAGAAAGGCTAGTGCAGTGAAGACCAAGATAACTGATATAAAGTTGCAAGGAGAATCATTGATATTCGGAGATAGAAAGAGTAGCAATTCCATTAACCGGATAGAATTGCATCCCGATGATCAGAATTTGGAAATTAGTTTTTCTTCTCTTAACCACCGTTATGCTTCAAAGATACGCTATGCTTATCGGTTGATAGGAGTGGACAAAGCGTGGGTATATGTGGAAGGTGGAAAAAACTCGGCTTTTTATAATCATCTGAGTAAGGGCACTTATACTTTTCAGGTGAAAGCGACGGATGAAAATGGTCTTTGGAGTAAAGAGGTAACTGAACTGACTATCCGACGCCTTCCTGCTTTTTATGAAACTTGGTGGGCGTATTTGTTCTATGTATTGATAGTGATGGGTGTATCCGGTTATAGTCTGTATCTTTATCTGAAGCGCGTGGACCGTAAGAATAATGAAATGTGGGCGGACAGCAAGGAGATGATTAAAATGCGTATTTATTTGGATAGTAAGGTGAATTTGCCTGAACCTGAGTTTGTACAACTGGACAAACTTCTATTGGAGAAAGCGGTAAAAGCCGTGGAAGATAACCTTACTGAGCCTGATTTTGATGTGACAGCTCTAGCTGATGCCATGAATATGTCCCGTTCTACTTTGACCCGTAAATTGAAAGCCATAACAGGTCGAACTCCATTGGATTTTATCCGGAACATCAAGATGAAGCATGCCAGACACATGTTGGAAGATAAAGACAAAAGTGTAACAGAGGTTGCCGCTACGTTGGGGTATTTTAATCGGAAGTATTTCACCACTTGCTTTAAAGAGGAATTTGGAATGACTCCCAGTGAGTTCCAGAAATCACAACACGAAGAATAAACATCTTCCTGTCCTTTAATTGTTGCAAATAGGGGGTACAAATGCGTCAAGTTATAGCTAGAGCCATTTGTATCCCCTGTTAGCATGGTTCTTCACCTGTATTTCTATTTCCTATTTCATTCTTTTGCCACAACCTTTTACGGGGAGAAAAACACATCTTCTTCATTCATTCCCGCAGTAAAGGTATGTATAACTTTAAATTTAATATAGAATGAAACATTTGTTTTTGTTGCTTACTCTGTTAAGCTTTTCATTAACAGCCTTAGCCCAGCAAAAAGTGACGGGTAAGGTGAAGGATTCTTCCGGCGAGCCTGTCATAGGAGCCAGTGTTGTCGTAAAAGGCAATAATACCATGGGAACGATTACGGATTTTGATGGAAACTTTATGTTGGATGTTCCTACAAAGAGTGTATTGGTTATTTCTTATATTGGTTATGTCACTCAGGAAGTTCCGACAGCAGGAAAAAAATCATTAGAGATTATTTTAAAAGAGGATACCAAGACCTTGGACGAAGTGGTGGTGATTGGTTACGGTACACAGCGTAAAGGGGATGTAACCAGTTCTGTAGCTAGTGTGAAAGCCGATAACTTTGTAAAAGGAGCCGTGAAGGATGTGGGACAGCTGATTCAAGGAAAAGTAGCCGGTCTGGCTATCACAAATCCTAATGGTGACCCGACGGGAAGTACTCAGATACGTCTTCGTGGTACAAATACCATTGGTGGAGCCAATACAGCCCCCTTGGTGTTGATTGATGGAATTCCGGGCGAACTCGGTACTGTGGCTCCGGAAGATGTGGAGAGTGTGGATGTGCTGAAGGACGGTTCTGCTGCCGCTATCTATGGTACGCGCGGTACGAATGGTGTGATTTTGATTACTACCAAACAGGCTAAAGGAGTGGATATCAACCAGGTGGAGTATAATGGTTACGTCAGTACTTCTCTTATTGCCAAGAAATTGGATATGTTGAATGCGGATGAGTTCCGTACCCTTTATCCCGACCAGGATCATGGGGCTGATACGGACTGGATTGATGAGATTAGCCGTACGCCGATCAGCCACGTTCACAACTTGTCATTGATGGGTGGTAACTCAAAGACTAATTATATTGCCAATTTGAACTATGCTTCTCGTCAAGGGATCATGAAAAAATCAGATTTCGAAAGTTTTCAAGGACGTATTGAGGTGACTCACCGTATGTTTGATGATAAGTTGAAATTGAAATTCGGTTTGTTTGGTAAGAAAAATCAAATGGAATCTACAACTAGTGGGGGTAGCTTCAGAGGTTGGGTATATGGTCAGGCAACTCGTAGAAACCCGACTGATCCGGTAAGAAATGAGGATGGTACATGGAATGAGAATGTGAGCAAATTCGAATATGAGAATCCGTTGGCTTTGTTGTATGAGGCTGAAGGAAATGTAAAAAAGACTCAGTTGCGTTACAATGGAAATATTGTTTATAATCCTATCAAAGATTTGACTCTTTCTGCCGTATTCTCTTATATTCGTGACAATATGAACCGTGGCTACGGCGAGACTTTGAGCCATATTTCTGCTTTGCGTGATGGATTGGCAGGTTGGTCTTCGGTAGGTGCTTATACCAAGATGGAGAAGTTGATGGAACTTACTGCACAATATAACAAAGAAATCGGTGCGCATAAATTCAGTGTCTTGGGTGGTTATAGTTACAATGAAACAGATTTTGAAGAACTTTGGATTGATAACTATGGTTTTCAGGATGATTATTTTGGCGGATGGCATAATATTGGCATCGGTTCTGCTTTGAAAGACGGTAAAGCGAACATCGGCTCAAAGAAAACTCCTACAAATTTGATCGGCTTTTTCGGTCGTGCCACCTATTCATTCAAGAATCGTTATTTGTTGATGGGAGCCCTTCGTTATGAAGGAGCCAGTCAGTTATGGGGTACTGATAATGCATGGGGACTTTTCCCGTCCGTATCTGTAGGATGGAGAATTACCGAAGAAGCATTTATGAAGAATCAGAAGATTTTTGATGACTTGAAACTTCGTGTGGGATATGGTGTGACAGGTTCACAGCCTAAAGATCCTTTTCTGGGTGTGGCTATGTTGAAATACGGATCGTATGCTTTTGTAAATGGAAATTGGATACAGACCATCGTTCCGGCATCCAACCCGAATCCTGATTTGAAATGGGAGGAAAAGAAAGAAACTAATATTGGTTTGGACTTCGTTTCATGGGGTGGCCGTTTGTCCGGTTCTATTGATTATTATAACCGTGATGTGGATGGCTTGATATACGAATATGGAGTACCGACTCCTCCGAACTTGTATAATAAGACAATGGCCAATGGGGGTACAATGAGAAATCGTGGTGTGGAAGTGTTGGTGACTGTGGTTCCTGTTCAGAATAAAGATTTTGAATGGAGCACTACCGGAACATTCTCTTTGAACTCTAATAAGCTAATCAGTTTGTCTGGCAGTATCTTTAAGTCGGATTACGACTATTTTAATACGGGTACAGTGGAATACTCCGGTCAGGTAGCCGATTCTCACAGAGTACAGGTGGGTGAAAGTATCGGTAATTTCTATGGCTTTAAAGTAGTGGATGTAGACAGTGAAGGGCGTTGGATCTATGAAGACAGGAATGGTGAGCTGGTGAACTATAAGGACTTTACCCATGCTCCTGAAGATAAACATGTGATTGGTAACGGTCTTCCTAAATGGTATGCAGGATGGAACAATACTCTTCGTTATAAAAACTTCGACTTGAATGTGACTATGCGTGGCGCGTTTGGCTTCCAGATAATCAATGGTGGACGTATGAATTACGAGAATGTAAAGAACAGCCGTTTTGAAAATCGTTTGAAATCTGTGAATGACTTGGTGTTTGGCAAGCATACGTTGAGCCCGGAAGTGGAACCGGAATTCAACAGCTATTATGTAGAAGATGGTGACTACTGGAAGATTGACAATATAACCTTGGGATATAGTTTCGGTCAGGTAGGTAAATATATAAAGTCACTCCGTATCTATGGTTCGGTATTGAATGCTTTGACTATAACCGGATATAAAGGTATTGATCCGGAAGTATCAACAGACGGCTTGACTCCGGGATATGATACACGTGACAGATATCCGAGTGTGCGCTCATTTACTTTCGGCGTTAATGTGAAATTTTAATGAACTAAAAAGGAATTGAAGATGAAAACAAATATAAAATTATGGACAATGGGACTGATGACAGCCGCATTGTTGGGAAATACAGCTTGTACTGATTTACTGCATGAGAGTTATGGGCAGGTAGTGTCTGAGGATTACGTGCCGAAAACGGAGGAAGATGTCAGTTATCTGGTAAATGCCGCTTATATACCTTGGCGCGAAACGTTATTGCAATGGAACGGAGTGGTTCGTGCACAGGAATTATGTGCGGATCAGGATGTTCTTCCCGCTCGCGATGGTATTGGATGGGTAGACGGTTATATCTATAAAAGATGGCATCAGCATACTTGGACTACCGAGGATGACGGTGTACTTCAAGGATGGGAACGCACGTACAATGGTGTGAATACCTGTAACCGTATTTTATCTCAGATAGAAGAAGGTGTGATCAGTGTGGATGGAGAAACGAAAGAAAAGTTGATTGCCGAATTGAAAGTACTGAGGGCTTCCTATTATTATATTTTGATTGATTTGTATGGTAATGTGCCCATTGTGACAGACTTTAAAGATACTTCATTACCGCAACAGTCTACTCGCAAAGAGGTCTTTGACTTTATTGTGAAAGAAATAACAGAGAATATGGATTTGTTGTCCGAAACGCCGAGAGGTTATTATTATGGACGTTTCAATAAGTGGGCGGCCCATGCATTGCTGGCTAAAATATATTTGAATGCTGAAGTCTGGTCGGGTACTGCTCAGTGGCAGAAATGTATCGACGAGTGTGATATCGTGATTAATTATGCCGAGAAGTCCGGAGAATATGCATTGGAAAATAATCAGAAGGATGTTTTTGTAACGCATAATGAGAATTCCAAAGAAATAATCTTTGCATTGCCGTTTGATGAAATTTATGTGACGGGATGGAATGATTTTGATTTCCACATGTACACTTTAGCACCTGAAAACCAGGAAACTTATCAGTTGACTGCACGTCCTTGGGGTGGTGTGTGTGCAGTGCCTCAGTTTATTAATTCTTTTGATAAGGATGACGCACGTTTGGAGGCTAACTATATTCAAGGCCAGCAATATACCTATTCCGGTGAAATCTTGAAGCGTAGTATTGATGGAAAGCCATTGATTTATACGGTAGATGTCCCTTCTATTGACCAGTCGGATGTGGATGATGGTTTCCGTTGGGGTAAGTTTGAATATGCCACCGGTATAACAAACCGCTTGAGTAATGACTGGCCGTTGTTACGTTATGCGGATGTATTGATGATGAAAGCGGAGTCATTGATGCGTTTGGGCAAATCGGGATCCTTATTTGAAGGAGGCTGGTCTGTTCCCTAAAGCCGAAAATTATACTAATTGGGAAAATACAGGACTGGACGGACATATTGGCGGACATTATTTATCGGCCCTTTCCTATATGTATGCCGCTACAGGCAATAAGGAGATCAAGGCGCGTCTGGATTATATGATAAGTGAACTGAAACGTTGTCAGGATGCCGCCGGTGACGGTTATTTGTGCGGAGTTCCAAACGGGCGCAAAATGTGGAAAGAAATAGAAGAAGGGAACATTCGTGCCTCCGGTTTCGGACTGAACGACCGCTGGGTTCCTCTTTACAATATTCATAAAATGTATGCCGGCCTTCGTGATGCAACTCTTCAGACCGATAGCCGGGAGGCAAAGGAAATGTTGGTGAAACTCACTGACTGGATGATTCGTCTGATATCTAAACTGAGCGATGAACAGATACAGGATATGTTGCGCAGCGAACATGGAGGACTGAATGAAACATTCGCCGATGTGGCCGCTATCACCGGCGACAAACGCTACTTGAAACTGGCTCACCAATTTTCTCATCAGACTGTGTTGCAGCCTTTATTGAAACAAGAGGATAAATTGACCGGCATGCACGCCAATACCCAAATACCGAAAGTGATAGGTTTCAAACGTATTGCCGATTTGGAAGGCAATCGGGACTGGAGTGAGGCTGCCCGTTATTTCTGGGAAACAGTGGTAAACCATCGAAGTATCACCATCGGAGGTAACAGTGTGCGTGAGCATTTTCATCCGGCTGATGATTTCAGCAGTATGCTCACCAGTGAACAGGGGCCTGAAACTTGTAACACTTATAATATGCTCCGCCTTACAAAAATGTTGTATGAAACGAGTGCGGACGCTCATTTGATGGATTATTACGAACGGGCGCTTTATAACCATATCCTTTCCACACAAGATCCTGTACAAGGTGGTTTTGTTTATTTCACCCCGATGCGTGCCGGTCATTATAGAGTCTACTCGCAACCTCAGACCAGTTTCTGGTGTTGTGTGGGATCGGGGATGGAAAATCATGCCCGCTATGGTGAAATGATTTATGGACACAAGGATAATAATCTGTATGTCAATCTTTTCATTCCGTCTACCTTGCGCTGGGGAGATACCCAAATTGAGCAACAGACGGCTTTTCCCGATGAGGAAGGGGAGAACTCTTGCTATTTCTCCGGAAAAGGGAGAGAAGGAATTCACACTTCTTTTCCGTGTTCCCGAATGGACGAATCCGGAAGCATTACGCTTGTCTGTCAACGGTGAACAGCAGAAAGTAACGGTCAAAGAGGGATATGTTAGTTTGAACCGTACTTGGTCAAAAGGTGACAAAGTGAGATTGGAACTGCCGATGCATCTGCGTGCCATTGCATTGCCGGATGGTTCTGCCAACTATTCCATCTTATACGGACCGATTGTGCTGGCCGCCCAATTGGGCAAGCAAAATCAGGATGGTATGTTCGCCGATGATAGTCGTGGCGGACACATTGCTGCCGGACCGCGCCTGCCTTTACAAACGATGCCTGTCATTGTGGGGGATAAGAACAATCTTCTTTCTCATCTGAAAAAAGTGGAAGGCAAACCGTTGACATTTGCGTTGACCGGAGTCTATCCCGAACGTTATGAGGGCATGATTGTGGAACCGTTTTTCCGTTTATACGAGTGCCGGTATATGGTTTATTGGCCCGTCCTGTCCAAACAGGAGTTGCAGGCAAGGCAGGAACAGTTAGCAGAAGAGAAGGAACGTGCTGCATTGGATGGTATTACTACCGACAAGGTGATTTGTGGGGAACAGCAACCGGAAAGCGACCATTTCATCCGGATGGAGAATTCCCGTACGGGGGATGATGAAGGGATTCATTGGCGCGAGGCAACCGGTTGGTTCAGTTATCGTATGAAGACGAATGGAAAACCTGTCCATAAGGTCCGTATCCTGTTCCGTCCTGAGATTCGTAAGGATGCAAAAGTATGGATAAACGGGCAGGAAGTAGGACGATTGGCTGGTAAACCGGCTTCGGATGTATCGGTTGGGATATTTGATGTACCTGCATCTATGCAATCCAATGAGCAACTGGAGATAAAGATCGGTAAAGGAAATGAGAAAGTGACTCCGCATATTTATGAGGTGCGGCTGGTGACTGAATGATGATAGATATACAAACCGGCCATGCCTCAGTTGGCATGACCGGTTCGTCTTTTCAGATAATTCCGTTGTCTTTCAAGACCGCTTGTAACTCTTTATCAGTGATATTCTCACGCTCTGATTTATCATAAATGAAATGTAAGCCAATCTCTTTTTCTTCTTTGGATAGAGTGGCGATGAGAGTGATCACTCTTGCTCCACCTCTTTTCCCTTTTCCTTTTGATGCTATACTCATGCGTACTTTGTGTAGGCCATTGCCTAAATCAGTACCCATGTCAGGGTTCTGCATGAGTTCTGCGGCTAAAATTGTCAAGTCTTGCTTCAATGATTTATATCGCTTGGAAAGTTTCTTAACTTCTTTTTCGAAGTGGCGATATACTTTGATTTTATAGTTCATTGAGCAATTCTTCTATGGGACGGCCTTTCAGCTTTCCTTCACGCATCAGTTTGATGTCTTTGCAAGCCTCGGACAGCCCGTCCATTATTTCACTTTTGGTCATGTAGGGTTCTTCATCCTCTGCCACCATGGTAGAAACAGATTCCATTTCCTTTTTAGCATGAACAAGAGTCTTCCTTACAGACTCCAACACCTTTACATTCTTGATGTCCAAGATTTCCCGAATCAGTTCGTTTTGTATTGATTCCAATGTGATTGTACTCATGACGTTCTCCTTTCTTCTTATTATTTATCTCGTATGGCAAAGATAGCGAAAAGGTGGCATGTCTGCTTGTTTTCTGCATGAAAAATAGTTTTCATTTAGAGGTTGTACCTAAAAGAAATACCTTTTTTCATTTAGTTTTCCTATTTTTGCAGGAAACAAACCGAACAGCTAATGAAAATTCTCCATACAGCAGACTGGCATCTGGGCCAGACTTTTTATGAATACGACCGGCGGGAAGAGCATCTCCATTTTTTGGAATGGCTGAAACAGCAGATAAGACAGCATAAAATAGATGTATTGTTGATAGCAGGTGATGTATTCGACAGCCCGAACCCTTCGGCAGAATCTCAACGAGTGTATTATCGTTTTTTAAGAGAAGTCACATCTGAGAACCCTTCTTTACAAATTGTCATCATTGCCGGAAATCATGACTCGGCAGCTCGTCTGGAGGCCCCCAATCCCCTGTTGGAGAATATGAATGTCACCGTTCGCGGTGTCGTGCGCCGCAATGCGGAAGGTGATATAGACTTGCAACACCTCATTGTCCCCCTTTATACAGAAGGAAAAGTGACCGCCTATTGCCTTGCCGTTCCCTATCTGCGTCAGGGGGATTACCCTTCGGCAGAAAATTACTCAAAGGGAGTCCAACTGCTTTATGAGCAGCTTTTCAATGAAGTGAAGGAGAAAGGAATTCCCGTTGTCGCCATGGGACATCTGCAAGCCACAGGCTCGGAAATCTCGGAGGACGACCGGTCGGAACGTACCGTTATCGGCGGCTTGGAATGTGTATCCCCCGATGCTTTTGATGAGGCTATCGCCTATACTGCATTGGGGCATCTGCATCGCTCCCAGCGTGTGTCCCATCGGGAGAATGTGCGTTATTCCGGAACTCCTATGCCCATGTCTTTTGCTGAGAGGAACAATGCTTCGGGAGTGGTCATGATAACGATAAGTGCTGAGGGTACCGGCATAGAGAGATTGGCATTTGAACCGCTAGCCGGCGTGATGAGTATTCCTCGTCAGGCCCGTCCGCTGGAAGAAGTGCTGCAAGCCATCGGCGATTTGCCCGATGGGGATGTCACGTTGCGGTCGCCCTATCTGGAAATAAAGATTTTGATGACCGAGCCGGAACCTTCTTATAAGTATAAGATAGAGGAAGCGTTGAAAGGAAAAGCAGTCCGCCTGGCACGCATCGCCGCTATGCTTCCACAAAAAAAGGCAAGCGGCATTGTCGCCACTTCCTATGAGGAGTTGCAGACCATCCGTCCGCTGGATATGGCACTGGATGTCTTTAAACGGAAATATGGAGGGACGGAGATGCCCGATACCATGAAACAATTGCTGGAAAGTGTAATCAAGGAGGCCGGAATATGAAAATAGTAGCGATAAGAGGGAAGAATCTAGCCTCATTGGAAGGCGAATTTGTTATTGACTTTACCGTTGAGCCTTTATGTTCGGCAGGTATATTCGCCATTACAGGCAGTACCGGAGCCGGAAAGTCAACCTTGCTGGATGCTTTGTGTCTGGCTTTGTTTGACTGTACGCCACGTATGAACAAGGCGAAAGAGAATAACGTCTCTGTCATGGATGTTGCCGACAGAGGAATTGCACAGAACGATAGCCGTTCCATCCTTCGCCGGGGTACTGCCGAGGGTTATTCGGAAGTGGACTTTGTAGCTTTGACAGGGGAGGTTTTCCGCTCACGTTGGACGGTACGACGTTCGCGTGGGAAGGTTAGCGGTTCCTTGCAAAAAGTGGAAATGACGTTGACCAACCTTACCTCCGGAGTGGAACAGCAAGGGACGAAGACCGAATTATTATCCCGCATCAGTGAACTGATCGGACTCTCTTTCGAACAGTTCAACCGCTCTGTATTGCTGGCTCAAGGAGATTTTGCCACCTTCCTGAAGGCTCGTCAGACTGACAAAGCCGAAATCTTGGAAAAGCTGACCGGAACGGAAATTTACTCGCGTATCTCTGCTTCCATCTATGAACGCACCAAGCGGGCGGAAAGCGAATATAAATTATTGCAAGAACGTATCAAAGGCATTGAGTTGTTGACAGAAGAGCAATTGCAGCAACTTTCAGCTGAAAAGGAAGAATTACAAGTCCGCTTGTCCGTTTCGAAGAAAAAAGAGGAGGCGTTGTCCGGCAAGTTGAAATGGCTGGAAGAAGAAGGACGCTTGAATATAGGTTGCATACAGGCGGAAGAAACACTTTCGGTTGTCAGAAAAGAAATAGAAGCAGCCCGTCCGCGTTATGAACTGTTGGCCCGTATAGAGCAGGCGCAGGATATCCGCGATGTGTATATGGAACAGCGTAACGCCCGGAAGCAGATAGATGCCGGTCGTTCCCGGTTAGGCGAAATAGAGGTTGCCATCCGGCAGAATGCGGCTTTACAGACTTCCGCGAACGTGCAGTGGGAAGCCGCTCAGAAGGAGCTGGCGGAATTTAAGACCTATTTGTCGCAGCAAGAACCGCAATTGGATAAAGCCAGAGCATTGGATGTGCAGTTGGTGGAAAATAGAAAGCAATTAGCGGAAAGTCAGAAAGAAGCGGCTTTGGCATTGCAGGCTAAAGATAATCTGCATCAATCCGTTTGTAAGACAGAGAAGGATATAAGTTTGTTGATGGAGAAGCAAACCGCCTTGCAAACCTGGTTTGAACGATATACCGCTTATTCCCAATTGATTCCTGCCGTTGAACTGATTACCAGCTTGCTTACCAATCTGGAAATGGCAAGGGCGCAAAGCGTATCAAACCGTCAACTGCTGGATAAAGTAAAGAAAGCGAGTGAAGCGGAGGAACAGCGGTTGAAATCGGTACAACAGGAAGCCGAGCGTCTGAACCGACTGTTGCCGGCAGAGGTGCTGTTGCTTCGTGAGCAGTTGGAGGAAGGAAAGCCATGTCCGGTTTGCGGGAGTTTCCATCATCCGATGAGGGAACAGACCAATGTCCAATCCTTGCAGGAAGAGGAACTGAACCGTGCGAAAGAACAGGTTGCTAAAGAAACGGAACAACTGAAAAACACGCTGAATGCCCGCCAACTGGAGATGGCCCGTCTTTCTGCATTGATTGAAAATTATGTGGCGCAAGTTGATGATACGCTGAAAAAAGTAGAAACATACGTATCCATTATTCCCAATTGGAAAGATTTGTTGGAGCAGGGAACGTTGAAACGTTATGTCCAGCAATTCGGCAGGCAATGGAATACCCGTCTGCAGGAGCAGACCGAAATAAAAGAGGCTCTTACCTCAAAATCTGCCCAAAGGGATAGTTTGAAAAATGAAGAGGCCAATGCTATTCGTTTGTACGAAGAAAAGAAACAAAAAGAAGAAAGACAGCAGGCAGAATTGAACGAACGTGCTCGTCTGCGGTCTTCCCTGCTGAATGGTGAATCCACCGAAACAGTGGTTGCAACCCATGCAAGACGGCAAAAGGAACTGGAACAACAACTGGAAAAAGCCATGAACTTGCATCATTCTCTAACCGTACAAGCAGAATCTTACAAAGGGCAGATCGCGCAGTTGGAAAAGGAATTAGTCCGTCTGACTGCTGTTTTGCAACAAGACGAGTTGAAAATAAACGAGTGGCTCACTCTTCAAAAGGAAACGTATGCCGAGTTGGAACAATTGCTTTCCAAAGACAAAAACTGGATACTGGCTGAGAAACAAGCGTTGGGCACACTGAAAGAGAAGGAAACCGCTCTTCAGGCGGTCCTTTCAGAGCGAAGACAGAAAAAGGAGGAACATCAGCAAGCTCCCTTGAAACCGGATACCACGGAGAGCAGGGAGTCGCTGGCTGAAACATTGACAGCCTGCACCGCCGCCAAAGAAATGGAAACCGGGCGCTTGGCCCAAATAGAAGTGACGATACAGAATCATATAAAAGGTAAAGAACGCATAGCCGGCATTAAGAAGGAATTGGAGGAAGAAAACTTCCATCTACGAGAATTGGGCGAAACTGAATGAGTTGTTCGGTTCCCAAACGGGGACTAAGTTTAAGGAAATAGCTCAAGGCTATACGCTCGATGTTCTTTTACTTTATGCCAACAGGCATTTGCAGGACCTTGCCCCCCGTTACGAACTGCAACGCATCCCTGATACGCTGGCCTTGCAGATTGTGGATCTTGATATGATGGGTGAGGTGCGTAGTGTCCATTCCCTTTCGGGCGGGGAATCTTTCTTGGTATCTCTCGCTTTGGCATTGGGCTTGTCTTCCTTGTCCTCCAACCGGATGAATGTGGAGTCGTTGTTTATTGACGAAGGTTTCGGATCGCTGGATATGGACACTCTGCGCATTGCGATGGATGCTTTGGAGCGGTTGCAGATGCAAGGGCGTAAGATAGGGGTGATTTCCCATGTGGCGGAGATGATGGAACGTATCCCTGCGCAGGTGCAGGTGGTGAAGACCGGAAGCGGAAGGAGCAAGGTGCAGGTGATGGGACCAATATAAGGATTGTACTCCATTACAGATGACAATAAAATAAAAAAGTGACGGACTATGAAAAAAACATTAATTGGATTATTGGGCTCGACAGTTATATGCGTACTGTTTCTTGCAGGTTGTATTGATGAACATTACGGGGAGGATAGCAATACCATTGTTACCAATCTGACCGGCTATGCATGGGAGAGAACATTTCAGATACGTACTGAGGATGGCAGGGATGCGGAAGTCTGTGAACATTATGAGTTCGGGCTGAATGGTAAGGCTTCCTGTAAATCACGGACGACGTGTGATGGCGAGGAAGTGGAAGAGCATGTACATTATTTCCGATATGATTTTATCACTCCCAATAACAGATATCTTCTTCTGGATTACTGCTACTGGCAGATTGACAGGATCAGTTCTTCAGTATTGAGCATATATGAAACCTCTGACAATCCTGTGATTGTGATGGGGCAGACCAGGAATATAAGAGTTTCTCGGCTGTCCCGTTGGGGGATGACTGATGCGCTATGTCTGATGTGTTTTTAGGAACAGAGGCGTTACAGGCATAAGTGAGGGAAAAATATGATTTTTGTCTCCATATTGAATACTGTTTTTACTTATTACTTATGAGAATCGGACCGGTGTTTTTGATGGGATTTTGTATTAAACGTGAGTTCGAAATAAGAATAAATATATTTCACTTATAATTAGAAACATAGCGATAAAAGTATTAAATTTATAGTGCTGAATTATAACATTTAAACGATTACCACTATGTTTCCAGAGTCTAAAGTTACAGAGATTTATTGTATGGCCGATGATTTTTGCAAGGAATTTACATTGCAACAGGAAAAATATATGATTAAGGATATGAAGACCATGCATCGTAACAAACCCAACCGTATGAGTGATGCAGAGATTATGGTTATTCTAATCCTGTTTCACTCCGGTGGTTTCCGTTGTTTCAAGCATTACTACAAGGAGTATGTCTGTAAACATCTGAAACACCTTTTTCCTCGTCAGGTTTCTTATAACCGTTTTGTGGAACTGGAGAAGGAAGTATTGCTTCCCATGACCATATTCATCAAAAGAGTACTGCTGGGAACTTGTACCGGCATCAGTTTCGTTGATTCCACTCCCTTATGTGTATGTCGTAACCAAAGAATCTTGATTCATAAGACATTTGAAGGGCTTGCCGAGCGTGGAAGATGTTCTATGGGATGGTTCTTCGGATTCAAGCTGCATCTGATAATCAATGACAAGGGTGAAATCCTCAATTTCATGTTCATTGATGGAAACGTGGATGACCGGGAACCGTTGAAACAGGGTAGGTTTCTGGAAAACATCAAAGGAAAACTATGTGCAGACAAGGGATATATAGGTCAGGCTCTGTTTGAAAACCTTTTCCTTAATGGCATACAACTTGTTACTAAAGTTAAAAATAATATGAGGAACTCACTGATGAGTATTGCCGACAAGATTTTGCTAAGAAAAAGAGCCTTGATTGAAACGGTCAATGACGAACTGAAGAACATCGCACAGATTGAACACTCAAGACATCGTTCATTCAGTAACTTTATAGCCAACTCCTTGTCGGCTATCGCGGCATACTGCTTTTTTGAAAAGAAGCCCGCCATTGACGTAAAGTTTGTCAATGACGGACAACTTGCTATTTTTTGATTTTATTTCGAACTCACGTTATTAATGTTATAACTGTACGATTACACCGGAAATTCCATATCAAAGACAAGGACGTTTTTTAAAAAGATCAAGAGCTTTTTAAAAAAGAACAGGAGCTTTTTCAAAAACAACAGGATGTTTTTGATGCTTTTCTACTCGTATTGCATAACATGGCAAAATACCTTGTTTTTCTTTCAGAAGTTTCAGCTTCTCCGCAAACGTCCTGTTCATCGGCTTTTCGGCTGAAGGATATACACGATAAAATCCTTCAGCCGAAAAAGATCTTTCAGCGTGACAGGGTAAGCGATGTCGTATTGGTTGGTTTTCTATCGGTATTCGGATTTACCTTTATACATTTATTGACCACGGCTGAAAGAAAGAACTACGCGGTTGAAGGATCTCGGTGCATCAATCTGTCAGCCGGAATGCCGATGAACAGGACGTTTGCGGAGAGGCTGAAACTTCTGAAGGTTTTTGGGGGCATTCTTCAAGAGAGGGGTATTTCTCTTCAAAAGATGGATACGCATATCAAAAAGAAGGTGGAAAGACTTTGAAAACTTGTCGCAAGATGTCGCAATTCTTGTAGCAAGTTTTTCGGAATCTTGTAGCAGGATTTGCAGATTCTTGGTATAGGAATATCTTGTTTGATTTTATAGCTGTCCGGTAAAAATGCCGAAGTTCTCCCAAAAACGGTCTAGCTTTGGGATAAACAGATTCGGTTTTAATGGTAAACAAATATGATTGTATCATTCCACAAACATGTAGCTTGTTTGCGATATATATTCCGATAATTTTAGTATATTTTGTAGAATGTGTCTGTGCAAATTAGACGTAGCATTTACCGTCTGTGAAAAGTGGGATACTTATTATTGAACCTGAATCCGAATCCCAGCATCAGATAGTTGGGATCATGGAAATCCTGTAAATTATATCCGATATGAAGGAATGAGTTGCGCGTAACTTCTATCTTCAGTGCCAATATCTGGTAGAAAGATTTTAAATCTCCGCCTGCATGAATCACATTTGTACCCAATCCTATTCCTACTGTGAAGTAAGGCATCACGTACTCGGCACGTCCCGAAACTCCCAGGGCCAGTTGTTTGCCGGCAGACGGCTTGAGGAGCTCATCGCCGTATCCGTCCGGGCTATACACATTCGCACTGCCGTCATAAACCCCGTCTAATGAAATACCCGCACGGAATTTATACCCGAAATTATACATTGGCGCGAAATTAAATCCCAGTACCGGATAAGTTTCAGGAGAAGCAACCATTTGCCCCTCTCCAATCGTTACTCCTTTTCTGCGCCATGAACCGAACAATACCAGGTCATAACTGATATGACGGGGAAATTTAGGTACGGGTGATTGATACAAGGGCTTTGCAAAACATTCTTCTTTTCTATTGATATTGTAAACCAATCCTACCTTTAGTCCGATGGAATTGAGTCCCGCATTCGGGAATTTGGTATTACCGTTAGAGAAATGCGTTACTGCCACACCTGTTGTGAAATCAAATTTGGGAGAAAGCATCCAGTTGAAATAGAAGTTTGTATTCAGATAGGCGTTTACTTTTGAACCTATCACTTTATTATATGGATTCAAATCGCTGTGGTATGGTTTCCAGCCAAATGAAGCGCCGAAATTCCATTCATAGTTTAATGACAATCGTTGGTTGAAACGGGCGATACGCGCTCCTTGAAATAAATAGACAGTAAGCGGGTTGCCCAACTGCGGCTTCTCATACATATTGTAGTAGGCCACACCGATACCTTGATAGGCTCCTCTGTAAATACGGTCGGTATAGGTGTTCGGATGAAATTGGAATGAGTATTTCAAGTGAAGCGACAGGGAATTCTCTATGGGTTTCCAATTCAGATTTTCTCCTCTGAAAAAGGAACTGGTGGGGAAAATATATCCGGGACGTGCCTCAATGCCGATACGGTGGATAAAGTGACGTTTCAATGACAGGGAATCTACATAAAGCCGGTCGGGGATGTTGGTTTTGTCTGAAATGGAAACCGCTGTTGTGTCTATAGGGTTTCCCTCTGTATATTGATTGATTGTGTCTTTAGCAAAGGTCATGTTACTTAAGAACAGTAATGCACCCAGAAGTATCATGAATTTCCATTTTTGTATTGTGCCTTTCATATGCCGTGTAATGTTTTTGTGTTTTTTACTGATCTATTGTATGGTCTGAATTTTTTATTTGTGGCACAAATATAATCATAGTATTTGAAAAAAGAAATTTGTTAGATATAAAAAGGTTTTGTATAACCTTGATAACCACTATTTAAACTATTTTGAGGATGAATTGTAATATCATCCTCTACCATCGGCTCCCCACATCATTTTGTTGCGGAGTGTGTTGAAAAAGATATGGCTGTTTCGTTTTACTACATTTATTTTATAGTCGGCTTTGCGGATAGTGAGCCGGCTTCCTTCACGGCAAGTTTCGCTACGTCCGTCGATGGCAATCAGGAAATTGTGGCTGCGGCTCTCTATATCCAATGTGATTTCCCAGTCGTCGTTGATGACAATGGGGCGTACATTCAGGCTATGTGGTGCTACCGGAGTGATGGCGATGGTATTACTGTGTGGCACGATGACAGGTCCCCCGATGCTCAGCGAATAGGCTGTAGAACCGGTAGGAGTGGCGATTACCAGCCCGTCCGCCTGGTAAGTGGTGAGATAGGCTCCATTGATGGCTGTGTGGATGGAAATCATGGAAGAACTGTCACGCTTCAGTACCGCTATCTCATTCAGACCGAAAGGGTAACCTTTCAGTTCCTGTTCTTTGCAGGATACTTGCAATACGCTGCGGTCTTCTATCCGGTAGTTTCCATTGTAGATGTCATTGAATGTGTCTTCCATCTCTTCAGGAGAAACATCAGCCAGAAAACCTAATCGTCCGGTGTTGATACCTAGTATGGGAATGTTGCGTGACCCCACACGGCTGGCGGCTTTCAGGAAAGTGCCGTCGCCTCCGATACTTAGTATCATGTCGGCTTCAAAATTATTTCCATCGAAAACACCGGCGTGACGGATGCTTATCTTGAGGTCGTCCGTCAGAAACTCGTAGAACTCCCGGCAGATATGGACTTCAGCGTTATGTTGTGACAGAATGGATAGCAAACGTTCCACATGAGCCGATTTCTTGGCTTGATAAGTGTTTCCGAAAAGGGCGAATTTCATTGGGCGTATATTCATTAGTTAATTTTATAAATCTTTTGTTTGTCAAAATGGACCAGGTTTTAATAAAACCTGCTAACTTTGCACATCAGAACTGCAAAGATAATAATATATTGCCAAGATGACAAAGTTAAGTGTAAATATAAACAAGGTAGCCACCTTGCGTAATGCCCGGGGAGGCAACAATCCGGACGTGGTGAAAGTAGCCTTGGACTGTGAGGCGTTTGGTGCGGAAGGTATCACTGTACATCCCCGTCCCGATGAACGGCATATCCGCCGCAGCGATGTGTACGAACTTCGTCCGCTGCTTACCACAGAGTTTAATATTGAAGGGTATCCCGCACCGGAGTTCGTTGACCTGGTACTGAAAGTGAAACCTCATCAAGTAACGCTGGTGCCCGATGCGCCCGATCAAATTACGTCTAATGCCGGATGGGATACCAAGGCCAATCTTTCTTTCCTTACCGAACTGATGGATACGTTCGGCCAGGCAGGCATTCGTACCTCTATCTTTGTCGGTACGGACAAGGAGATGATAGAATATGCCGCCAAGGCGGGGGCCGACCGGGTGGAACTTTATACGGAACCATACGCTACGATGTACCCTCAGAATCCCGAAGCGGCCATTGCTCCTTTTATAGAAGCGGCGAAGGTGACACGTAGCCTGGGATGGGGCTGAATGCAGGTCATGACCTTAGTCTGGTAAATCTGAAATATATGCATACGCATATTCCTTGGCTGGACGAGGTGTCTATCGGTCATGCATTGATAAGCGATGCGCTTTATATGGGATTAAAACAAACTATTGAAGAATATAAAAATTGTCTTCGTTCATGATGAATATCACTTTACTGGCTGCACAGGCGGCTTTGGCGGATACCCTTGCCGGGGGTAATCCCACATTGACTCCCGTTTCAGAGGAGGCTCGGATGAATCTTTGGGATATGGCGATGAAAGGTGGATGGATCATGCTTGTGCTGGCATTGTTGTCTGTCGTCTGTTTTTATATTTTCTTTGAACGCATGGCGGTTATCCGCAAGGCGGGGAAGGATGATCCTTTGTTTATGGAACGTATTCGTGATTATATCCGCACGGGTGAGATAAAGTCGGCTATAAACTATTGCCGCATCACCAATACTCCTTCTGCCCGTATGATTGAGAAAGGTATTACCCGTATGGGACGTCCTGTTGCCGATGTGCAGGCTGCTATCGAAAATTCCGGCAATATAGAAGTGGCAAAACTGGAGAACGGACTGCCTGTTGTGGCGACTATTGCCGGCGGTGCTCCGATGATTGGTTTCCTTGGTACTGTAACCGGTATGGTGCAGGCTTTTTGGGAAATGTCCAATGCCGGGAACAACATTGATATCACGTTGCTTTCAGGAGGTATTTATGAAGCGATGATTACTACTGTGGGTGGTCTGGTTGTGGGTATTGCGGCTATGTTTGCCTATAATTATCTGGTAACCCGTGTGGACAAGGTGGTAAGTCAAATGGAAGCGCGTACCATGGACTTCATGGATTTACTGAACGAACCCGTTCAAAAGTAATAGCGTATGGCACTGAAAAGAAGACATAAAATATCACCTAACTTCAGTATGGCGTCTATGACAGACATCATATTCCTGTTGCTGATATTCTTCATGATTACCTCTACCATGGTGTCGCCCAATGCCATCAAGGTATTGCTTCCGCAAGGCAGGCAGCAGACTTCGGCAAAGCCGCTTACGAGGGTAATCATTGACAAGAACCTGAACTTCTATACTGCTTTCGGCAATGAGGATGAAATGCCGATAGACTTGGAAGAACTGCCCGCATTCCTGCAAAGGTGTGCCGAGAAGGAACCCGATATGTATGTGGCTCTTTATGCGGATGAGGCTGTGCCTTACCGCGAAATAGTAAGGGTACTGAATATTGCTAATGAAAATCACTTCAAGATGGTGTTGGCTACACGTCCGCCTGAGAAGAAACGTTAAGCTGTAAGCATGAAGAAAAATAAGATAACAGGACTGATTGGTACGGCTGTACTGCATATACTTCTCCTTATCCTGCTGCTGGTGATTGCTATCCGCCGTCCGCAGGTTCAGGAAGAGGGGGGTGTTCCTGTTATGCTGGGAAATACAGAGCTTTCTCAAGGGAATGCCGACCCTTATACGCTGACGGATATAGATATAATGAATGAGCCCGAGGTTCCGGCTCCCGATGTATCCGAATCCGAAATGGTTTCTCCCGTCGAAGCGAAAGAGGAAATCATCACGCAGACAGAAGAGGAAACGGTGGCAGTCCCTAAAAAGGAACCTAAAAAAGAAACCCCTAAAAAAGAAAAACCCAAGAAGGAAACTCCTAAAAAGGACGTACCGAAAAAGGAGACGGTAAAGCCGAAAGAGAAGACTGAGGCCGAGAAGCGCGCTGAAGCAGAAAAAGCGGCGGCTGAGAAGAAAGCGGCAGCCGAAAGGGCGGCAGCGGAAGCGGCGGCGAAGAAGATAGCCGGTGCTTTTGGCAAGGGAACTCAAATGGGAAATAAAGGAACCGGTACCACAGGCTCCGGTCTGGAGGGCAGTCCGACGGGAAACTCTTCGGAAGGGAAGTCCGGCGGAGTGGGCGGTTACGGAACATTTGACCTCAATGGACGTTCTTTGGGTAGTGGCGGTTTGCCGATGCCTGTCTATAATGTGCAGGATGAGGGACGGGTGGTAGTGACTATTACCGTAAATCCCGCAGGACAGGTGATAAGTACCAGTATCAACAAACGTACCAATACAGTAAACGCTTCGTTGCGGAAGGCGGCGGAAGAGGCCGCCCGTAAAGCACGCTTTAACCAAGTGGACGGAGTGAATAACCAGACAGGTACTATTACATATTACTTTAAACTGAAGTAGCTTATGAAAACAATTTATGTATTTTTGGCAGAAGGCTTCGAGGAAGTGGAGGCGCTGACCCCGGTAGATGTGTTGAGACGTGCAGGTTTGCCTGTGAAGACTGTTTCCGTAACAGGTGTGCTGACCGTAAACGGTGCGCATGGTGTTCCGGTAGTAGCCGATATGGTGTTTGAAGAAGTAAAAGAAGAGGATGCGGAAATGATTGTATTGCCTGGCGGTCTGCCTGGAGCGACAAATCTGGATGCTCACGAAGGTTTGGGCAAGTTGATTATGACATTTGCTGAAGCCGGACGTCCGTTGTCTGCCATCTGTGCCGCTCCGTTGGTATATGGAAAGCGTGGTTTGTTGAAAGGTAAGAAAGTAACTTGCTATCCGGGATTTGAGAAGTATCTGGAAGGTGCTGAGTATACTGCCGCTTTGGTAGAGAAAGACGGTAATTTTATTACTGGTAAAGGTCCCGGTGCCGCTATGGCATTCTCATTTGCTATTGCTGGGAAATATGTCGGTGCGGAAAAGGTGACAGAATTGAAGCAAGGGATGATGATTGCAGAATGAACAGGCATGTCATTATAGTTGCAGGAGGCAAAGGGTTGCGTATGGGAGGGGAGATATTCCCAAACAGTTTTTGCCTGTAGGGGGCAAGCCTGTGTTGATGCGTACCATAGAGGCTTTTTACGCTTTTGATTCTTCTATACATATTATATTAGTTCTTCCGGTGAGCCAGCGGGCTTACTGGAAAGATCTTTGTGAAACGTATCATTTTGCTTTGCGTCATGATATTGCCGATGGGGGCGAGACCCGTTTCCATTCTGTAAAGAATGGGTTGGCATACGTGAGGGGAGAAGGCTTGGTAGGTGTTCATGATGGCGTGCGTCCTTTTGTTTCCCGGGAAGTGATAGCCGGATGTTATGAGGCGGCGCAGACTAAGCAAGCGGTTATTCCTGTAATTGATGTGGTGGAAACCGTGCGTCATCTTACGAAGCCGGGAAGTGAAACGGTTCCGCGTAATGACTATAAACTGGTTCAGACTCCTCAGGTCTTTGAAGTGCAGCTGTTGAAAGAGGCATATCAACAGGAATATACGGATGCCTTTACTGATGATGCTTCTGTAGTGGAGGCGATGGGCAGGGAGGTCTGTCTGGTACAGGGAAATAGAGAAAATATTAAATTAACCACCCCTTTTGATTTGAAAATAGCGGAAGTCTTAATTTGAAATGTTCGATATCACTACGCGTGACATAAAATATTTGCAAGGAGTAGGCCCGCAGCGTGCAACCGTCTTGAACAAGGAATTAAATCTTTTTTCCTTGCATGATTTGTTGTACTATTTTCCATATAAATATGTAGACCGCAGCCGCCTTTATTATATTCATGAAATAGACGGCAATATGCCTTATATCCAGTTGAAAGGCGAAATCCTCAGTTTTGAGACTTTTGGTGAGGGAAGACAGCGCAGACTTGTCGGTCATTTTTCTGATGGTACGGGCATCATTGATTTAGTCTGGTTTCAAGGAATTAAATATCTGCTAGAGCATTATAAGACCAGGACAGAGTATATTGTCTTTGGTAAACCGACCGTATTCAATGGTCGTATCAATGTGGCTCATCCCGATATGGATCCTTCAGGCGAACTTACCTTATCTACGATGGGGTTGCAGCCTTATTATAACACAACGGAAAGGATGAAGCGCGGTTTCTTGAACTCTCATGGGCTGGAGAGGTTAATGAAGAATGCGCTTGCCCTGCTACAGGAACCTCTTGCTGAAACATTGCCCCCTCGGTTAGTGGAGGAGCATCATTTAATGTCTTTGGATGAGGCCATCCGTAATATTCATTTCCCCAAGAATCCCGAATTGCTGCGGAAGGCCCAATATCGTTTGAAGTTTGAAGAGCTGTTCTATGTGCAGCTCAATATTCTACGTTACAGTAAAGACAGGCAGCGTAAATATCGGGGCCTGCGTTTTGAACGGGTGGGTGAGATCTTTAATACTTTTTATTCACAGAATCTTCCTTTTGAACTGACCGGAGCGCAAAAACGGGTGATAAAGGAGATAAGAAAAGATATGGGAAGCGGACGGCAGATGAACCGTTTGCTGCAAGGTGACGTGGGAAGTGGGAAAACATTAGTGGCCTTGATGTCCATGCTCATCGCACTGGATAATGGCTATCAGGCATGTATGATGGCTCCTACAGAGATTCTTGCCGCCCAACATTATGAAACCATTCGGAAATTCCTGTTTGGCATGGATGTGCGCGTGGAACTTTTAATGGGATCTGTCAAAGGAAAGAAGCGTGAGAAGATATTGAAGGATTTACTGACGGGGGATGTTCAGATTCTTATAGGCACGCATGCCGTTTTGGAAGATACTGTGGGCTTTTCTTCTTTGGGAATGGTGGTTATAGACGAACAACATCGTTTCGGAGTGGCTCAGCGTGCCAAGTTATGGAGCAAGAATGTTTGTCCACCTCATGTGCTGGTCATGACGGCTACCCCTATTCCCCGTACCTTGGCTATGACACTGTATGGTGATCTTGATGTATCAGTTATTGACGAATTGCCGCCGGGCCGTAAACCCATCCAGACTATCCATCAGTTTGACAATCGCCGTGCCAGTCTTTATGCTTCCATTCGCAAACAGATAGAAGAAGGGCGGCAAATCTATATTGTTTATCCTTTGATAAAAGAGAGTGAGAAAATGGATATCAAGAATCTGGAAGAGGGGTATGAACTGATTTGTGCGGAATTTCCCGATTGCCAGGTCAGCAAGGTGCATGGTAAGATGAAACCGGCGGAGAAAGATGCCGAGATGCAGCGTTTCGTTAGTGGTGAAACCCAGATTATGGTGGCCACTACAGTGATTGAGGTCGGGGTGAATGTCCCGAATGCCTCGGTGATGGTCATTGAAAACGCCGAACGTTTCGGACTTTCACAATTGCATCAGTTGCGTGGGCGTGTGGGACGTGGAGCTGATCAGTCTTATTGTATTTTGGTCACCACTTACAAACTGACCGAAGAAACTCGCAAGCGGCTTGAAATAATGGTACAGACCAATGATGGTTTCGAGATAGCGGAAGCCGATTTGAAGTTGCGCGGTCCTGGTGACTTAGAGGGAACCCAGCAGAGTGGTGTCGCTTTTGACTTGAAGATAGCCGATATTGCCCGTGACGGTCAATTATTGCAATATGTCCGTGATGTGGCAAATCGTATTGTAGATGAAGACCCCACAGGGACTCGTCCGGAAAATGCTATTCTTTGGCGGCAATTGCAAGCATTGCGTAAAACAAATATAAATTGGGCGGCTATCTCTTAGTTTATGTTACTGCATTGTTAAAAGCAAGGATATATGTTGCATAACATATTTGTGGTGTTTCCCCTTTATTTATAGAGGTTTCTGAACATTTTATCGAAGCATTGTATATAACTTACATACAAAAAGAGTTAAAGAAGCTCCTTCTTTCTCAAGGAAAATCTTTATCTTTGGAAGAATTTTTGGAAAAAGCACAGTATAAACCTTAAATGAACCCAATATTATGATGGAAAAAACGCTGGTTATTTTGAAACCTTGTACTCTGCAGAGGGGCTTGGTAGGTGAGATTACTAATAGATTTGAAAGGAAAGGTCTGCGTTTAGCCGGAATGAAAATGGTTCAGTTGACGGATGAAGTGCTTAGCGAACATTACGCTCATTTGAGTTCAAAGCCGTTCTTTCAGCGAGTGAAAGATGCAATGATGGTTTGTCCTGTTATTGTATGTTGCTTTGAAGGTGTGGACGCAGTTCAAGTAGTGAGAACATTAACCGGTCCTACTAACGGACGTCTGGCGGCTCCCGGTACTATCCGTGGAGATTACAGCATGAGCTTTCAAGAGAATATAGTTCATGCTTCCGATTCGCCGGAAACCGCTGAAGTGGAACTTAAACGATTTTTTAAACCAGATGAGATATTCGAGTATAAACAAGCCGTGTTCGGTTCCCTTTATGCTAATGACGAATATTAAAAAGAAAAACCTAAAAAAACGGATGATTTTGAAATGTGTTAAAGTAGTCGCAGCGGCAGCCTTCGCCCTGGTTAGCCTGAATGTGTCAGGACAGGATCTGTTGGCACGCCAGGCACCTATCGACCGAAAATTGAAAGCAGTAGATTCTGTTGCATTGATTCGTCAGATAAAGGCGGAAAAGTCAGCTTATCCTGCATATAGTCTCTACCCTAATTGGAGTAACGAGCGTGTACACGCTTATGGTAATACTGTTACTATTCCTGATACATTCCGTATTGATATGACCGGTTTCCGTATGCCGACAGAACACACAAAAATAACTTCTAAATTTGGTCCCCGTCGTCGTCGTATGCACAATGGATTGGATATAAAAGTATATATAGGTGATACGATTCGTGCAGCTTTCAGTGGAAAGGTACGTATGGTGAAGTATGAACGCCGCGGATATGGAAAATATGTAGTGATTCGTCACGAGAATGGGTTGGAGACAGTATATGGTCACTTGTCAAAGCAGATTGTGGATGAGAATCAGTATGTAGAAGCAGGAGAACCTATCGGATTGGGTGGAAATACCGGGCGTTCTACTGGATCACATCTTCATTTTGAAACCCGTTTCTTGGGACAGGCCATTAATCCGGCACTTTTATTTGATTTTGAAAAACAGGATATTGTAGCCGATTCTTATTTGTTTAGAAAAGGTAATAACAGATACCAGCGTAACACGAATAGTAAGAACGTGAATTTGCTTGCTTCATCAGATGGTACTATCCGTTACCATAAGGTAAGAAGTGGAGATACATTGAGCCGCATTGCACAGAAAACAGGTACATCTATTGATGCTTTATGCAAGTTGAACCATATTACCCGTAGAACTATTCTTCGTCCGGGACAAGTGTTAAGATGTTCTTAAGCTTTAGTTAATTAAGAAATACAAAATAGGGCGGGAAAGAGTATTCTTTTCCGCCTTTTTGTTTACGCTTAAGCAGAAAAATGCGTAACTTTGCCGTCTAATCATAGAGTGTGATGAAAGATACGAAACAACAATTTGAACATGTAATAGCTGTCTGCCGTGATTTGTTTGCGAAAAAACTGCACGATTACGGCGCAGCATGGCGTATCATGCGCCCTTCATCTGTTACCGATCAGATATTTATCAAGGCAAACCGCATCCGTAGTATTGAAATCAAAGGGGTGGCGATGGTGGATGAAGGTATCCGTTCGGAGTTTATCGCTATTGTAAATTATGGAATAATCGGCCTGATCCAATTGGAACTGGGATATGCTGATACGGATGATATGACTGAAGAACGTGCTTTGGAATTGTATGACCGGTATGCCAAACAGGCATTGGAACTGATGCTGGCCAAGAATCATGATTATGACGAAGCATGGCGCAGCATGCGTGTCAGTTCATATACTGATTTGATTTTGATGAAAATCTATCGTACCAAGCAGATTGAAGGTCACGATGGAGCCACATTGGTATCAGAGGGCATTGATGCCAACTATATGGATATGATTAATTATTCTGTATTCGGATTGATCAAGTTGGAATTTGGAGAGTAAACAGTTACATAGTATCATTGGAATCTGGACAAATGCCTGCCGCTTTTTGCTGGCGGTAGTATTTATATTTTCCGGTTTTGTCAAAGCGGTAGATCCGCTGGGTACCCAATATAAAATTCAGGATTATTTGGAGGTTTTCGGTTGGGCTGCTTCGGTGCCTGCCTTTCTTCCGTTTCTGGCGTCTATATTGCAGGCAATGGTTGAGTTTTGTTTAGGAGTATATCTTTTGTTTGGTATCCGCAGAAGAATGACAACCTTGTTTGTTGTGCTTATCATGGGGGTGATGACTCCGCTCACTTTATGGTTGGCTCTTTCCAATCCGATATCGGATTGTGGATGTTTTGGCGATGCTGTGACTTTGACTAATTGGGAAACTTTTGGGAAGAATGTATTTTTGTTGATAGCTGCGGCTTCCGTTTTTAAATGGGGAAACCGTATAACTCCTTTGGTGACCAAGCGTTTCGATTGGTTGGTGGCTATGTATGCGTTTCTCTATATTTCGGGGATGACTTTGTATTGTTACCATGAATTGCCTGTCTTTGATTTCCGCCCTTATCATATCGGGGCAGATATACGTAAAGGGATGGAAATTCCGGAAGGAGCGAAGCCTACTGTTTATGAAACTCGTTTTATTCTTCAAAAAAATGGAGTGGAGAAAGAATTTACATTAGAAAATTATCCCGATAGCACATGGACTTTTGTAGATTCCAAAACGATGGTGAAGGAACAAGGATACGAACCGCCTATTCATGACTTTTCCATTATTCGTCAAGAAGACGGGGAAGATATAACCGATGAAGTACTGGATGATGATAATTATACCTTTCTGTTGGTGGCGCATCAGCTGAGCCAGGCGGATGATAGTACCATTGACCTGATAAATGAACTGTATGATTATAGTGTGGAGCATGGATATCAATTCTATTGTCTTACCTCATCACCCGATAGTGATATTGAAGACTGGCAGGAGCGTACGGGAGCCGAGTATCCTTTTTGCCTGATGGATGACATTACACTGAAAACCATGATACGCTCTAATCCCGGACTGATGTTGCTGAAGAACGGAGTGGTTATAAACAAGTGGAGTGTGAATAGTCTGCCTGATGAATATGTGCTGACCGACAGGCTGGAAAAATTGCCCTTGGCACAAATCAATGAAAAGACTTTCAGTCATAAAGTGGTGCTGGTATTGGCATGGTTTGTCTTCCCGTTGTTGTTTTTCAGCATGGTGGATGTCATTTGGGAGCATTTTCATAGGAAAAAGAAATTGAAAGAGAATCGAACAAAATAATTTCATTAACCCTTTAATAAAACAAACAAAATGAGAAAAAACATTGTTGCAGGAAACTGGAAAATGAACAAGAACCTTCAGGAAGGTATTGCTCTGGCAAAAGAATTGAATGAAGCTTTGGCTGTTGACAAACCTAATTGTGATGTAGTAATCTGTACTCCGTTTATTCACTTGGCTTCTGTTACTCCTATTGTTGACAAGGCTGTAATTGGTGTAGGTGCAGAAAACTGTGCAGATAAAGTATCAGGTGCATATACCGGTGAGGTTTCTGCTGAAATGGTAGCTTCTACAGGTGCTGAATATGTAATCCTGGGTCACTCAGAACGTCGTGCTTACTATCACGAAACAGTAGAAATCCTGGAAGAAAAAGTTAAATTGGCTTTGGCTAATAACTTGAAGCCTATCTTCTGCATCGGTGAGGTATTGGAAGAGCGTGAAGCTAACAAACAAAATGAAGTAGTTGCTGCTCAGTTGGCATCGGTATTCTCTTTGTCTGCCGAAGATTTTAGTAAGATTATCTTGGCTTACGAACCGGTTTGGGCTATTGGTACAGGTAAGACTGCTACTGCTGAACAGGCTCAGGAAATCCACGCGTTTATCCGTTCTTTGATTGCTGACAAGTATGGTAAAGAAGTTGCTGATAATACTTCAATCCTTTATGGTGGCAGCTGCAAGCCTTCTAATGCTAAAGAATTGTTTGCTAACCCTGATGTAGACGGTGGCTTGATTGGTGGTGCTGCTTTGAAAGTTGTTGATTTCAAAGGCATTATCGATGCATTCAAATAATTAATTTCATCACAGATTACTCAAGCTTACACAGATAAAGAATCATAAAATCGTCTGTGGAAATCTGAGTAATCTGTGATGATTTACTTAAATTCATAAAACGACATGAGATACATTTTTATCCTACTCTTTTTGAGTCTCGGACTTTCCGCCTTGGCACAGCAGAACATAGTAGAAAGCTTGCAGCGTAACCGTGCCGGAGAAGGTACTGTAACCATCCGTCAAGATCCTAAAATAACAGGCTTGATTGGTAGTATCTATACAGGAAATGTTACGGGAGGTGAGCAGAAAATGTTGAAAGCCAGAGGGTATCGGGTTCAGGTCTATGCAGGAAATAATTCGCGTGTGGCTCGTAATGAAGCTAATAACGTGGCTACCAAGGTGAAAGAAGAGTTTCCCGATATGCCTGTCTATGCCTATTTCCAGCCTCCTCGTTGGCTGTGTCGTGTAGGTGATTTCCGCAGTATTGAGGAAGCGGATGCCGCCATGCGCCGTCTGAAGGCTACCGGTGTTTTTAAAGAAGTATCTATTGTTCGTGAACAAATTAATATTCCCCTGGACTAATAACATGGAAGAACTATTGCATCCCGAATGGTCAGCAGAGAAAATTGAACAGTTGAAAGGCCATTATCAGAGTATTTTATCGCTATTGGGTGAAGATGTAGAAAGAGAAGGATTGCTGAAAACTCCTGAGCGCGTAGCCAAAGCTATGCTGACATTGACACGCGGTTATGAACAAGATCCGCATGCCATTTTGTTGGGAGCTAAATTCAAAGAAGAGTATAGTCAGATGGTTATCGTGAAAGATATTGATTTCTTCTCTTTGTGCGAACACCATATGCTTCCGTTCTATGGAAAGGCACATGTTGCTTATATTCCCAATGGTTATATCACCGGTTTGAGTAAGATTGCCCGGGTAGTTGATGTGTTTTCTCATCGGTTGCAGGTACAGGAACGTATGACATTGCAAATAAAAGAATGTATTCAGGAAACTTTGAATCCGCTGGGAGTGATGGTAGTGGTCGAAGCCAAGCACATGTGCATGCAGATGCGCGGGGTGGAGAAACAAAATGCCATTACTACTACTTCTGATTTCACAGGTGCGTTTAACCAGGCCAAAACACGTGAGGAATTTATGGATTTGATACGGCATAACCGGTAAGGAGTTATGCCTCCTTTATTTTAATACTACCCGGTCTCCGGCACGCTTGGCCATAATTTTTTGTAATTCACTTAATTCTTTAAAGTGGGCCATGACTTCAAGGCATTTATCGGCATTGGCTGCTACTTCAGGCTTGTTCAATGCTTGCAGCGTATATTTCATATCTTCTTCTAAAATGGCAAGTTTGAAGTCGATAAGTTGGTGTGGTACTAATTCGTGTAAGCGTTCTTCATCTTTGACCATCGCTTGTGAATTGCTTTTACTCAGTTGGTAACGATCATTTATCATATCTGCCGCCAGTTTGCTGATTGTAGGATCGGGATGAGCCAGAAAATAACGCTCTGCCGTGAAGTTGGGGTCATGCAGATGAGCTTCTGCCTCTGCTAGTATTTTCCGGTGCAACGGATTATGGAACTGTAATTCATCCTGTTTCAAATCCATGGAAATATATTCTATCACAGTGAGCGGAGTTTCCGTATTTTCTTCCGTTTCTACATAGCACATGACTTTCTCTCCGTGGCGTATCAAAGTTTGAAGCAGTAACTGTTCTTTTACATAAAAAACGTACTTTTCCCGTCCTTCTTGGGGAATATACGATTGATACCCCGCTTCTGCTTCTGCAGGAGGAAACGGAGGGGGAACATCATCATCTACTTCTATGGGGGGCATATCGGCAGGAGGTATGCTGCCGGCAGGAAAAGGTGCATCCGCAGAAGGCAGAGAGCCGATAGTGGCGGATGCGTCTTTTTCTTTCTTGATTTGTTCCAGATAGTTATCATCCCGTTGAAGCAGATGCTTTTTGATCTCGTCTAAAATAATTTGCTCGTTTACGTTCAAGAGGGTAGCACATTCTGTCAAGCAGGTATATCGAATTACTTTATCCGGAATCAGTCCGATACTTCGTGCCATGTCCGATATCAATCCGGCCCGTTTGATGGGGTCCCTTTGTGCGTCTTTTAGTAAAAGGTTGGTCTTGAAACGGATAAAGTTCTCTTCGTGATCATCAATGTATTTTCTGAATTCCGTGGCATTGTGTTTTCTGGAAAAACTATCGGGATCATCTCCGTCAGGCAGAAGCAGCACTTTGATATTCATGCCTTCTGCAAGTAACATATCGATGCCTCGGATGCTTGCTTTTATACCGGCTTCGTCACCATCATATAATAGGGTGATATTGGAGGTGAAGCGGTGTAGCAACCGGATTTGTTGTTCGCTCAATGCTGTACCCGAGTTGGCCACCACATTCTCCAGCCCGCATTGGTGCATGGCAATTACATCGGTGTATCCTTCTACCATGTAAACACAGTCGGCTTTTACAATGGCAGCTTTAGCCTGATAAATGCCATATAGTTCTTTTCGTTTACTGAAAATTTCGGATTCGGGCGAATTGACGTATTTTTGGTTTACTCCCTTGGTACGGCTGTCCAGTACACGTCCGCCGAAGCCAAGCACTTTTCCGCTGATGTTAAACCATGGAAATATCACACGTCCCCAAAAACGGTCGCGTAAACTGCCATCTTCTTTTTCGTAGCATAGTCCGGTCTTGAGCAGAAATTCTTTTTTATATCCTTTTCGCATGGCTTCTTGTGCCAATGCGTCAGAAGCGGTAGTGCTGTATCCCAATTGGAATTTCTTGACAATATCGTCACGAATGCCCCGTTGGCGGAAATAAGACATGGCAATGGCTTTTCCGTCAGCGTGGTTGTAGAGGATGTTTTGAAAATAATCGCGGGCAAACTCATTGACAACAAAGAGACTTTCCCGTATATTTTGTACTTGTTTCTCCTCATCGGTCAATTCGCGTTCCTTTATTTCTATATTGTATTTCTTGGCTAGCCAGCGTAGTGCTTCGGGATAGGTCATCTGTTCGTGTTCCATAACGAAATGGACAGCATTTCCACCTTTGCCACAGGCGAAGCATTTGCATAATCCTTTGGCCGGTGATACATAGAATGAAGGGGTTTTGTCATCATGGAATGGACAAAGTCCGACAAAATTCACACCGCGTTTCCGCAGAGTGACAAACTCGGATACCACATCTACAATTTGTGCGGCATCCAGTATCCGGTCTATGGTGGGTTGGTCTATCATTGCGAGTGCGAAGATACAAAAAAAACATCGCCAAGGGTGAACCCGGCGATGTTTTTAACGGAATATTGTAATCAGAATTATTTAATATTAGGATTCAGCTTGTTCCATTCGGAAACCGGAGGAAGTACTCCCATCGCAATCACTTCATCACGCAAAGCACAAAGGTGTGCATAACTTTTTTCTAATGCGGCTTCTTCTTCGGGCGTGCCTTTCACTTCTTTTAAGTGGCAGCCATCCTTAGCGATAGAAGTTTCCCAGGCCATCATGATATGGTCGAACTTACCATTGGATACGTAAGTACCTGCAGGCCAGCGGAATGGCTTTCCTCCCATGGCGGCGGCAATCATTTCGATAGAAACATATGACGGGCTTTGGAAAGAAGAGCGGCCGCGCAGGTTGATGATGTTTGCACCGCCTTTAGTTACTTTTTGTTGTATTTCAGTCCATTGTTCTTTTGTCAAAGCATCAGTGCCGATGATATCAAGTAATGCTTTTCCGTTTACTTTAGCGGTAGAAGCATAAACAGCCATCTGCTCACCATGACCGCCATACGTGCGGCAGTTTTCTACGTTATCCATAGCGATGCCGAAATGCTTGGACAATTCGCTGCGCAAGCGTGTAGAGTCAAGAGCGGCAAGAGTTGTAACTTGTGATGGTTTCAGGCCTGAATATAATAAGGTGATCAGACCGGTAATATCAGCCGGATTGAAAATAACCACGATATGTTTTACGTCCGGACAATAGGCCTTTACATTTTTTCCGAATTCTTCAGCGATGGCTGCGTTTCCTTTCAGCAAGTCCTCACGGGTCATGCCGGCTTTACGTGCCGCACCACCTGAGTTTACAATATATTTAGCATCGGTCAAAGCTTCCTTGATATCGGAAGTGAAAGTGATGTTCATGCCTTCGAAACCACAATGGTATAGTTCTTCTGCCACACCTTCCAGACCGGGAGCGTATGGGTCATACAAACAAATATTGGGAGTAAGGCCCATCATAATAGCAGTTTGAGCCATGTTCGAGCCAATCATTCCGGCAGCACCTACGATTGTCAGCTTTTCATTCGTTACAAATTCCATAATTCTATTATTTAAAGTTTGTATAATATAAACACTTTTGTGGGAGAGGATGTTCTCTCTTCCGGGTACAAATTTACAAAACCTTTTATTAAGGTGTTTATTCTAAAAAATTATATGGGATAATAGAAAGTTATCTCATATAATCATCCTAGGATGGTGAATTTCAGAATGCCTGTCAATCAAGATGTTAAACAGTATTTATTCAAACAGGTTTGTGGATGTGACAAATAATGATATGATTTGTTATGTATTGATGTTTATATAACTTTTTAATGCATCTACATATTCTTCAAAAGCTTCAAGCCCTTTTTGTGTAATCTTACAAATGGTACAAGGCATTTTTCCCTTTAAATGTCTTGATGACTTCTACATAGTCAGCCTTGTTCAGCTTGTCTATTTGCACACTCAGATTACCTGCCGTCGCTCCTGTCTGTTGTTTCAGATAGCTGAACTCGGCCTCTTCCACTGAAACCAGTATGGACATCACGGCAAGTCTCAGTTCGGAATGTAGTAATGGATTCAATTCTTTGAACATAGGCGCAAAGTTACGATTTTTTTTGTTTACGGGCAGCATGATTCAACACATGTCCCGGAATAACCATCATGAAAATAAAGACAGGAGCGAAGATTAATATCTGGTTTAGACCTGGATAAAAAAGGCATCCGATGGAGCTTAACGCTCCCAGTGTGCCGCAAATAGTGACAGTTTTATAACCTATCACCAGACCTGTTAGTGTAGTTCCCATGCCCATCAGCAGAAGGACCATGAATAGGATGGGAAGTTGCCAGAAAAACATGGCGAGCATGGATATCAGAAAGCCGGTTATGCCGAATACCAACCAAATATAATTGATTACTTTGTCCAAATGAGTCTTGATACCCGGCTGCTGATTACGTGTGGAAAGGTAAGTTCCTGTTCCTGCGATGATGGGGAGTAAGAACCATAGGTATTGCCAATAATAATTCCGGGTAGTTACTACCAGAAACCAGACCAGCAGGCTGACAAAGATAGTGGTATATCCCCAAAAAAGGAACGGCATGCCACAATTGGTTTCTAGCCTGTTTTTTGTATTCTGAATCATTTGAGCGATGAGTTCCAAACTCTCTTTCTCATTCAATTTTCTTTCTTCCATACTGTTTTTTCTTTTTAGTTTGTGATTAATTAATATTTGATGCTTTTCTCTATGGCTGTCATCAGCAAGCTGATTCCCCAGCCTGCTATCACCCATAGTACCCACCAGTAGTGTGGACTGGTAAACCAGTTTATAGCTATAAGAAACAGGTTTATTACCACATAATAGACTAATGACCAAGTGAGCCAATTCCAAAAATGACGGGCTCTTTGCCGGCATACTACTTCGATTTGTTCCTGAGTTGGAACGGTTTTTTTGTTGTTCTGATTTGTTTTCATAGGCTTTATTTCTTATTATAGTGATATAAAGTCGGTGGTTTGTGCTATATTTTCAGTGGCAAATCTCGGAATAGCTAGTGTGGCGCATGCCAGGATAGTGGCACGTTTCTTGTGAAATGTTGTGTTTGTTTTCATTGTTATGATGCTTTATAGGTTGAATGACAAAAGTTTATTTTACTTAAATACTTTACAAATGTAATATAGTTTATAATATAAACCAAATTATTATAGAACTTTTTTCAAATAATAATTATCAAGTGTGTATGTGCGGTAGAGGGGGAGGTGCAAAATATGTAGTCTTCTTTATGAATTTTACATTCAGACTCTGGTTGGCACGTACTTGAATAAGGACATTCTTCTCTGCTTTTTCTTTCCTGGAGTTTTTCAGCAGTGGCAATAGCTTTTGAAAACTCACTTGTGTGTGTTGTGTATATCGTACTGCGTTTTTCGTAGCTGTTTTCCTGTCCATTCCTTGCCCTGCCCTAGCTTGCGGTGTCCGGTTGTCCTTCGGATTTGCTTCTTTTCCGTCTTTTCTTGTTTTCCGTCTGCTGTCTTCGTATGGGTCCCTTCCTTTTTTCCGTCCCTATACGCGCGTGCGAATATTATAATGTGTCTGTCTTTTTCCTCCCGTGTCCTCCGCTATAAAAACATGCTTTGTAACACATCTGTTATTCAGAGTATTACAAAAAAGTTTCAGGAAATCCGTATAATTTTTCCTTCGTATGTTTGCTGGTTATCGTTAAAAGGTCTACCTTTGCATCCGCAATCGAGAGAGATGCGGCACTTCAGACAGTGTGTGACTGACTTGGTGAAACAAACGTAGGAGAGTTTTCCTTGACAGTGTCTGCACCCAGTATCTTACCTTAGCGGGGCTAAGGGAGCGAGAACGGATAAGACGTGGGGAGGATGGACGTCCCGCCTTTTATGGAAGTTTCGAAAAAAAACTTTTTCAAAAAAAACTTTCGAAAACATTTGGTGGTTACGATAAAATCTCTTACCTTTGCATCCGCTTTCGGAAACGATGGCAAAACATAAATGAGAGTTCTTTGAAAGATTTAAGATAAACAAACAAGTAGTACAAGCCGGTGCACCGTATGTAATATATATGGTGTACGGAAAAACAAGAACCGTCAATATTGATATTGATAGATTTGGAATCCTTGAGCAGATTATCAACTGAACAGTTGGAAAAGAGATATTATTACAATGAAGAGTTTGATCTGGCTCAGGATGAACGCTAGCTACAGGCTTAACACATGCAAGTCGAGGGGCAGCATGGTCTTAGCTTGCTAAGGCCGATGGCGACCGGCGCACGGGTGAGTAACACGTATCCAACCTGCCGTCTACTCTTGGACAGCCTTCTGAAAGGAAGATTAATACAAGATGGCATCATGAGTCCGCATGTTCACATGATTAAAGGTATTCCGGTAGACGATGGGGATGCGTTCCATTAGATAGTAGGCGGGGTAACGGCCCACCTAGTCTTCGATGGATAGGGGTTCTGAGAGGAAGGTCCCCCACATTGGAACTGAGACACGGTCCAAACTCCTACGGGAGGCAGCAGTGAGGAATATTGGTCAATGGGCGAGAGCCTGAACCAGCCAAGTAGCGTGAAGGATGACTGCCCTATGGGTTGTAAACTTCTTTTATAAAGGAATAAAGTCGGGTATGGATACCCGTTTGCATGTACTTTATGAATAAGGATCGGCTAACTCCGTGCCAGCAGCCGCGGTAATACGGAGGATCCGAGCGTTATCCGGATTTATTGGGTTTAAAGGGAGCGTAGATGGATGTTTAAGTCAGTTGTGAAAGTTTGCGGCTCAACCGTAAAATTGCAGTTGATACTGGATATCTTGAGTGCAGTTGAGGCAGGCGGAATTCGTGGTGTAGCGGTGAAATGCTTAGATATCACGAAGAACTCCGATTGCGAAGGCAGCCTGCTAAGCTGCAACTGACATTGAGGCTCGAAAGTGTGGGTATCAAACAGGATTAGATACCCTGGTAGTCCACACGGTAAACGATGAATACTCGCTGTTTGCGATATACTGCAAGCGGCCAAGCGAAAGCGTTAAGTATTCCACCTGGGGAGTACGCCGGCAACGGTGAAACTCAAAGGAATTGACGGGGGCCCGCACAAGCGGAGGAACATGTGGTTTAATTCGATGATACGCGAGGAACCTTACCCGGGCTTAAATTGCAGATGAATTACGGTGAAAGCCGTAAGCCGCAAGGCATCTGTGAAGGTGCTGCATGGTTGTCGTCAGCTCGTGCCGTGAGGTGTCGGCTTAAGTGCCATAACGAGCGCAACCCTTGTTGTCAGTTACTAACAGGTTCCGCTGAGGACTCTGACAAGACTGCCATCGTAAGATGTGAGGAAGGTGGGGATGACGTCAAATCAGCACGGCCCTTACGTCCGGGGCTACACACGTGTTACAATGGGGGGTACAGAGGGCCGCTACCACGCGAGTGGATGCCAATCCCCAAAACCTCTCTCAGTTCGGACTGGAGTCTGCAACCCGACTCCACGAAGCTGGATTCGCTAGTAATCGCGCATCAGCCACGGCGCGGTGAATACGTTCCCGGGCCTTGTACACACCGCCCGTCAAGCCATGGGAGCCGGGGGTACCTGAAGTGCGTAACCGCGAGGAGCGCCCTAGGGTAAAACTGGTGACTGGGGCTAAGTCGTAACAAGTAGCCGTACCGGAAGGTGCGGCTGGAACACCTCCTTTCTGGAGAGGACGAAAGATCGAGAAGGTTTTTGTTCTTGTACTGCTGGTGTTGTTTATTCAAGATATGATTCCGTAATGATACGGAAGAGAGAAAGTAAGAAGCCGGGTCTAATTAAACAGACGAGGTTGAACTTAGTCCTATAGCTCAGCTGGTTAGAGCGCTACACTGATAATGTAGAGGTCGGCAGTTCAACTCTGCCTGGGACTACGAACGGAATCAAGTTCGGGGGATTAGCTCAGCTGGCTAGAGCATCTGCCTTGCACGCAGAGGGTCAACGGTTCGAATCCGTTATTCTCCACTCCATCGGAAACGTAAGAAACGAAGATGAACGATCTATGACATATTGTACAAGCAAACAGTAATTTTAGTAGTAAAGAGCTGAAAGTATATATCATCCCGCTGGCACGCAAGTGTGAGCGAATGGATAAGGAAAGTAAAGAAGGGCGCATGGCGGATGCCTTGGCTCTCGGAGGCGATGAAGGACGTGATAAGCTGCGATAAGCTTTGGGGAGGTGCACATGACCTTTGATCCAGAGATTTCCGAATGGGACAACCCAATATCTTGAAGAGGTATTATCCAACGTTGTTGGAGGCTAACGCAGGGAACTGAAACATCTTAGTACCTGCAGGAAAAGAAAATAAACAATGATTCCCCCAGTAGTGGCGAGCGAACGGGGAACAGCCCAAACCATCCATGTTACGGCATGGGTGGGGTTGTAGGACTACGCCGTTGCATGAAGACATCAGAGAAGAACTTTCTGGAAAGAAAGACCATAGAGCATGACAGTTGCGTATTCGAATGTTGTCGAAGCATAGTAGTATCCTGAGTAGCGCGGAGCACGAGGAATTCTGCGTGAATCTGCCGGGACCATCCGGTAAGGCTAAATACTCCCGAGAGACCGATAGCGAACCAGTACCGTGAGGGAAAGGTGAAAAGCACTTCGAACAGAAGAGTGAAATAGTTCCTGAAACCGTGCGCCTACAAGCGGTCGGAGCTCGTTAATGAGTGACGGCGTGCCTTTTGCATAATGAACCTACGAGTTGCCTTTGCCGGCAAGGTTAAGTGTGACGACACACGTATCCGAAGCGAAAGCGAGTCTGAACAGGGCGTATAGTCGGCAGTGGCAGACGCGAAACCAAGTGATCTACCCTTGGCCAGGTTGAAGGCTGGGTAACACCAGCTGGAGGACCGCACCAATAAGCGTTGAAAAGCTTCTGGATGAGCTGAGGGTAGGGGTGAAAGGCTAATCAAACTTGGAGATAGCTCGTACTCCCCGAAATGCATTTAGGTGCAGCCTTGCGGGTTACTGATGTGAGGTAGAGCGACTGATAAGATGCGAGGGCTTCACCGCCTATCAAGTCTTGACAAACTCCGAATGCGCATCAGTTCTACCGCAGGAGTGAGGGCATGGGTGCTAAGGTCCGTGCCCGAGAGGAGAAGAATCCGGACCACCTGCTAAGGTCCCGAAATGACAGCTAAGTTAAACTAACGAAGTCTGACTGCTAAGACAGCTAGGATGTTGGCTTGGAAGCAGCCATTCATTTAAAGAGTGCGTAACAGCTCACTAGTCGAGGAGTCGGGCGTGGATAATAATCGGGTATCAAGTTGTCTACCGAAGCAGTGGGATCATTTATATGATCGGTAGGGGAGCATTCCAGTCAGCGTCGAAGGCGTACCGTGAGGTATTCTGGAGCGTCTGGAAAAGCAAATGTAGGTATAAGTAACGATAAAGGGGGCGGGAAACCCCTCGCCGAAAGACTAAGGTTTCCTGATCAACGCTAATCGGATCAGGGTCAGTCGGGTCCTAAGGCTCAGCCGAACGGCGATGCCGATGGCAGAAACGGTTAATATTCCGTTACTACCTTCAGGAGTGACGTGGAGACGCAGTAGTGACAGTGCCGCCATCTGACGGAATAGATGGTTGAAGGGTGTAGGAGTCGATCATGGCAGGCAAATCCACCATGAGATCCGAACCTGACAGTATGCCGCGTCCTTCGGGACAAGGCAATAGTGCGCGTAAGCATGCTGCCGAGAAAATCCGCTAAACTTAATCCTGCAGGTACCCGTACCGCAAACGGACACACGTAGTCGGGATGAATATTCTAAGGCGCTTGAGTGATTCACGGTTAAGGAACTAGGCAAACTGACCCTGTAACTTCGGGATAAAGGGTCCCTACCCTTTTATGGGAGGGCGCAGAGAATCGGTCCAGGCAACTGTTTAACAAAAACACAGGGCTGTGCCAAATCGAAAGATCCAGTATACAGCCTGACACCTGCCCGGTGCTGGAAGGTTAAGAGGAGATGTCATCGATAAGAGAAGCGTTGAATTGAAGCCCCAGTAAACGGCGGCCGTAACTATAACGGTCCTAAGGTAGCGAAATTCCTTGTCGGGTAAGTTCCGACCTGCACGAATGGTGTAATGATCTGGACGCTGTCTCAACCGTGAGCTCAGTGAAATTGTAGTATCGGTGAAGATGCCGATTACCCGCGATGGGACGAAAAGACCCCGTGAACCTTTACTATAGCTTATCATTGAATCTGGGCACGTGATGTGTAGGATAGGTCGGAGGCTTTGAAGCAGGTACGCCAGTATTTGTGGAGCCGCTGTTGAAATACGACCCTTTATTTGTTTGGATTCTAACCCGTGGATACGGGGACATTGATTGGTGGGTAGTTTGACTGGGGTGGTCGCCTCCAAAAGCGTAACGGAGGCTTCTAAAGGTGCCCTCCGGCCGATTGGTAACCGGCCTTAGAGTGTAATGGCATAAGGGCGCTTGACTGGGAGACTAACAAGTCGATCAGGTAGGAAACTAGAGCATAGTGATCCGGTGTTTCCGTATGGAAGGGACATCGCTCAAAGGATAAAAGGTACTCCGGGGATAACAGGCTGATCCCTCCCAAGAGCTCATATCGACGGAGTGGTTTGGCACCTCGATGTCGGCTCGTCACATCCCTGGGGCTGGAGAAGGTCCCAAGGGTTGGGCTGTTCGCCCATTAAAGTGGCACGCGAGCTGGGTTCAGAACGTCGTGAGACAGTTCGGTCTCTATCTATCGTGGGCGCATGAAATTTGCGTGGCTCTGACACTAGTACGAGAGGACCGTGTTGGACAGACCTCTGGTTTGCCGGTTGTGCCGCCAGGTGCATTGCCGGGTATCTAAGTCTGGATCGGATAAGTGCTGAAAGCATCTAAGTACGAAGCCGGCCACAAGATTAGATTTCTCAGGGTCGTTGTAGACTACGACGTTGATAGGATGCAGGTGTAAAGATGGAGACATCAAAGCCGAGCATTACTAATTGCCCGTCCACTTTCCTTATATGTCGGATGGTGTATACCTTTGGTTTTTACTACAGAATGAAATTACGATAACAGCTCAACAATATGTCAACCTTATTCAGGTGGCTATAGCACAAGGGTTCCACCTCTTCCCATTCCGAACAGAGAAGTTAAGCCTTGTCACGCCGATGGTACTGCGTCACAGTGGGAGAGTAGGTAGCCGCCGTTTTGATTGAAGCTTTCGGACTTGAAGAAGTTCCGGAGGCTTTTTTTTGTATCCGCACGCATGAAATGTGGCCTCTACCGTTTTTTCGGCTCAGTTTGAAAACTTGGGGGAATTAGTTAAAAACCTTATCTTTCCCGTGGGTGTGGATACCTTTCCCACGGAACTGTCCGGAAGGCTCCGCCATGTCTCTTCATTTGCGGAAGAGGGCGATATAGTTGTAGTACCTGAAGAAGATGGGTATATTAACATTGCCTGGTTTTTGTATGAGTTCATAGCCTTGAATATTCCTATGAAGCATGTACATGCGCCTGGGAAATGTAACAAAGGTATGGTTGGCAAGCTGAGTAAGCATTTGCGTATTTCGGCGGACGATGAAGATGATGATGACATAGCGGTGGAGTTACCCGAAGGAGATGTTAGCGAAGGGCCTCAGGAAATAGATCCGAGATGGAATGAATTAAAGAAAATATTAGATAATAATTAAAGTTTAGAAAAATGGCACATCCTAAAAGAAGACAATCAAAAACGAGAACTGCAAAGAGAAGAACTCATGATAAAGCAGTTGCTCCTACTTTAGCTATCTGTCCTAACTGCGGCGAATGGCATGTTTATCACACTGTATGTGGAGCTTGCGGTTATTATAGAGGTAAGTTAGCAATCGAAAAAGAAGCTGCTGTCTAATCAGTAGCTTTAAACACGTTTGTACGTTTTATAAAATAAAGCCGGCGAGCTTCGGCTCTGTCGGCTACTTTTTTGTAAGGGTATAAACTAATTAAATTGGAATGATGGAAAAAATAAATGCAGTAATAACAGGAGTCGGTGGATATGTACCAGATTATGTCTTGACTAATGAAGAGATTTCAAGAATGGTAGATACCAATGATGAATGGATTATGACTCGAATCGGAGTTAAAGAAAGACGTATTCTGAATGAAGAAGGATTGGGTACATCGTATATGGCGCGTAAGGCTGCCAAACAACTGATGCAGAAAACAGCTTCTAATCCGGATGACATTGACGCAGTAATCGTAGCAACTACTACTCCTGACTATCATTTCCCTTCCACTGCTTCTATCCTGTGTGATAAGCTGGGATTGAAAAATGCATTTGCATTTGATTTGCAGGCTGCCTGCTGCGGATTTTTGTATTTAATGGAAACTGCTGCTTCACTTATCGCATCGGGAAGACATAAAAAGATTATTATTGTCGGTGCAGATAAGATGTCATCTATGGTAAACTACCAGGATCGTGCAACTTGCCCTATCTTTGGTGATGGTGCAGCAGCATGTATGGTGGAAGCTACTACAGAAGATTATGGTATTATGGATTCTATTCTTCGTACAGATGGTAAGGGGCTTCCTTTTCTTCACATGAAAGCCGGTGGCTCTGTATGTCCTCCTTCTTATTTCACTGTTGATCATAAGATGCATTACCTTTATCAGGAAGGAAGAACAGTATTTAAATATGCTGTTTCCAATATGTCGGATATTACAGCGACTATTGCCGAAAAGAATGGTTTGAATAAAGATAATATCGACTGGGTAATTCCTCATCAGGCTAATCTGCGTATTATTGATGCGGTAGCTTCTCGTCTGGAAGTTCCCTTGGAGAAGGTAATGATCAATATTCAGCGATATGGTAATACCAGTGGTGCTACACTTCCGTTGTGTCTTTGGGATTACGAAAAGCAGCTGAAGAAAGGAGATAACCTGATATTTACAGCTTTCGGCGCAGGTTTTACCTATGGAGCCGTTTATGTGAAATGGGGTTACGATGGTAGTAAGAGATAATAATCATTAAACTACAAATACAAATGAACGCATCCGTATTCCGATGCGTTTTTTTGTCTGTAACCAATAAAATGAAAGAATTATGCATAAGGCAGGATTTGTAAACATAGTAGGAAACCCCAACGTAGGCAAGTCGACACTGATGAATTTGCTGGTGGGGGAACGTATTTCTATTGCAACGTTCAAGTCGCAGACAACTCGTCATCGTATCATGGGAATCTTGAATACGGACGATATGCAGATTGTATTCTCGGACACTCCGGGAGTAGTGAAGCCAAACTACAAGTTACAGGAATCTATGTTGAACTTCTCAGAGTCGGCATTGGTGGACGCGGATATATTGCTGTATGTGACAGATGTGGTGGAGAAAACGGATAAAAATGCGGACTTTATAGAAGAAAGTCCGTAATGTCAAGGTTCCTGTCTTATTGTTAATTAATAAAATAGATTTGACCAATCAGGAAGACTTGGTCAAGTTGGTGGAAGCGTGGCATGAACAGCTTCCTCAAGCTGAAATTATTCCGATTTCCGCTACTTCTAAATTCAATGTGGATACGGTAATGAAGCGTATCAAGGAATTGCTGCCCGATTCACCCCCCTATTTCGGTAAGGATCAGTGGACAGATAAACCGGCACGTTTCTTTGTTACCGAGATTATCCGCGAGAAGATTCTGCTTTATTATGATAAAGAGATTCCTTATTCTGTAGAAGTGGTAGTGGAGCAATTTAAGGAAGATGCTAAGAGTATCCATATCAATGCTGTGATTTATGTGGAGCGTGAATCGCAAAAAGGTATTATTATAGGTAAGCAGGGCAGGGCACTGAAGAAGGTGGCTACCGAGGCTCGTAAAACGTTGGAACATTTCTTCCAAAAGTCTATTTATCTGGAAACCTTTGTGAAAGTTGATAAGGATTGGAGAAGCTCGGACAAAGAATTGAAGAACTTTGGGTATCAAATGGATTAAAATCGACTGTGATAGCCGTAAAACAAGAAAGAAAATGGGAAATTTAGTAGCAATCGTAGGACGTCCCAATGTGGGAAAGTCTACACTTTTTAATCGTCTGACCAAAACGCGTCAGGCAATTGTAAACGAGCAGGCAGGAACTACCCGCGACCGCCAATATGGCAAGTCGGAATGGGTGGGACATGAGTTTTCTGTCGTTGATACCGGTGGATGGGTGGTAAACTCGGGTGATGTTTTTGAGGAAGAGATTCGTAAACAGGTAAGTCTGGCCATAGATGAAGCGGATGTAATCTTGTTTGTTGTGGATGTAGTGAACGGGGTTACCGATTTGGATATGGCTGTAGCCTCTATTTTGCGGCGTACAAAGAAACCTGTTATTATGGTAGCTAACAAGACTGATAATAATGAACTGCAATATAATGCCGCCGAATTTTATAAATTGGGGCTGGGTGATCCCTATTGTATTTCTGCATTAAGCGGAAGCGGTACAGGGGAATTGTTGGATCTAGTGGTAGGTAAATTCAGTAAGGAGGGTGAAGAACTGCTGGATGAGGATATCCCTCGTTTTGCAGTAGTAGGACGTCCGAATGCCGGAAAATCTTCTATTATCAATGCCTTTATCGGGGAGGACCGTAATATTGTAACAGAGATTGCAGGTACTACCCGCGATTCTATTTATACCCGTTATGAAAAGTTTGGTTTTGACTTTTATCTGGTAGATACTGCGGGTATCCGTAAGAAGAATAAGGTAAACGAGGATTTGGAATATTATTCTGTCATTCGCTCTATCCGTTCTATTGAGAATTCGGACGTGTGTATTCTTATGCTGGATGCCAGTCGCGGCATTGAAGGACAGGATTTGAATATTTTCTCTCTCATTCAACGTAACCAGAAAGGTTTGGTAGTAGTGGTGAACAAATGGGATTTGGTTCAGTAAATGTCTCTAAAAAATAAGATGGCATATGAAGATGATAGGGCATGACCATTTCATATGCCATTCTTATTGTCATTTTTCCGTGCTTTCTCACATACTTCTATCCGACAGGACATGACGTTCCGGAAGAAGTCTGATGACCTCTTCTGATTCTGTGAGTAAAATCATATCATGCTGCTTTAGCTGTTTTGTTTCTGATTTTTTCTATCATCAGTATGGCATTTGCCGTATGTATTCCAAAGAAAATCCACAGTATTTCCGTCTTCCTGTTTCTGGCCTTTATCCTTGAGAGCGAGTAATGTTGCTTTTGAGTGCCGAAGCTTCCTTCAAGCCGTGTTGCCCTTTCTTTTGAGAGTTCGCTTCTAAGCACCTTCCTCAAAGGCTCATCTTTGGCCGCCCTTCCCTTGCGCACAAAGGATGTGGATATCCCATATTTTGTACAGAACTTTCTGTTGGCATTATTGGCATATATGGAATCGGCAGCCACACATCTTACCCTTACATTCATAAGCTTCTGCTGCATACGGATACAGTCCTTCAAGCGTATACCCTCATTGAATGCCTTGAACGAGAGGTGTTCGATGAACGATATGCCGTCTATCTGTATATTATTGACCTTTGCACCGAACTCGACGGACTTGTTTTCCTTGCCTCTGACGATGGGACGTACATAATGACGGTCAATGCTGACGATGCGGTCACTGACTTTCCGCCCTTCAAACATTTCCTTTTCTTGTACAAACACCTTTCTGATGATGGAAAGACGCTTGTGATAATCCTGGGTATATCGGAGTAAAGGACCGTACTCGCTATGGATCCCATCCCTTTGACTGAGGAGCTTTTCAAGAAGCTTGATCATACGGCGCTTAAGCATTCTTGTCCTTGAAGCTCTCCTCTTTCTTTTCTTGCAGTAGGACAGATAGGATTCCGCCACATTCCTGTATTTGTTGCGCGGACGCCTTATGCCCAGTTCCCTGCAATGCCGGCATATATGCCTGTAGAGCCATTCGAGGCTTTCCCAAAGGAGTTTCATGTCCGTAGGAAAACGCATGTGGCTTTCATAGCATGTGGCATCGGTCATGCAGACGTGAAGGTTATCAAGATAAGGTTTCCAGTGTGAAGCCGGGAGCTCTGGAAAGAATCAATGTCAAGGCGGGATGCTATCTCATTACGGATGGCACTGACTATCTTGAAGTTGGTTATGGGAAGGGACGGGGGAATCATAATTCCACAGAAAATCTGGTAGTGTATGTTCCCGTTCAGATGTTCCACCAGTTGTCTGTCGGAGAATCCGGTGTATGCCTTCAGGACCATAAGGGCGATCTTTGCGGAAGGACTGAATCTGTTCCTGCGTCCCAGGCGCCGGTCCGACAGGCCGGCGGCTTTTTGCCATACATTCAAACGGAAAGACCGAATGAAGCTTGCCAAGCTCACTCTCATTAAAACTCTTGCGGTATTTTTCCAGAATATCAAATTCTGTAAAACCCAAAGTAGGGTGAATTTCTGAAATATTCACTATCTTTGCCATATCTTATTAGTTTGGATATTTCCCCCGTTTTGGCCGTCAAATCTTATTTTCGGGGGAATACCTAAAGATACAAAAAAGCCAACTATTCGCAATACTTTGTGTATGAATTAGTTGGCTGATTTTGTAATATTTAATGAATGTCCGTGCCTCAATCAGGTTCACACGGTCCAGGCAGAATTGGGCGCGTTTTACGCGGTCACGATACGTGTCGTTTGAGAACATATCCAATGGAAACATTACATTCTCTAGTACGGTAAGAGAGTCGAACAAGGCAGCACTTTGGAAAATCATTCCCATTTCGCGGCGCAATGTCTTTTTTTCTTTTTTATTCATGTTAAGGAAGTTGCGTCCGTCATACAGGATCTCGCCCTTTTCAGGAGTCAACAGACCGACGATACACTTCATCAATACAGTTTTTCCAGAACCGCTTTGACCGATAATCAGATTAGTTTTACCATTGTTAAAAGTAGCATTGATATCCACCAATACGTCTTTTCCCTCGAATGATTTATATAATGATTTAACTTGTATCATCCCATTAAAAGTTGTGTTAATACTAAATCGGAAAATAGAATAAGCACACTGCTCATTACCACAGAATCTGTACTGGCTTTACCTACTGCAATAGAACCTCCTTCTACCGTGTAACCGAAATAAGCAGATACACTGGAAATAATGAAAGCGAAAAAGATAGATTTAATAAAACTGCACCATACAAACCATTCCTGAAAACTATATTGCAGACCATAGGCCAAATCCTCGGCATTCATGACTCCTCCGAACCAACAGGTGCAAAAAGCACCAATAATTCCCGAGAATATGCTGAAAATAACCAAAAAAGGAATCATTGTCATTAAAGCTATAATTTTAGGAAGAATAAGGTATCCAGCAGAATTGACTCCCATGATTTCCAATGCGTCAATCTGTTGGGTTACACGCATGGTGCCTATTTCGGAGGCAATATTAGAACCTACCTTTCCTGCCAGGATCAAACACATGATGGAGGAGGAGAATTCCAACAACATGATTTCGCGAGTGGTGTAGCCTACCACAAAACGGGGCATCCACGGGCTTTCGATGTTTAATTTGATTTGAATGGTAATTACGGCACCAATGAAAAAAGAAATCAGCAGTACAATACCGATGGAATTTACTCCCAACTGTACCATCTCATTGAGATATTGCTTGAAAAACATATGCATACGTTCCGGACGAGCAAAAGTACGTCCCATCAGCATGATATATTTCCCTACGGTTGTTATGGGTCTTATCATCATAGTTTTCACAATTTCCTGCAAAAGTAGCCTTTTTTGTCTATATAAATGCAAAAGAAGTTCTGATTTTCTGTTCTGTTATGCGTTTCCTAAACTTTTTTAGTATTTTTGTCGCAAAATACATGGATATGTCAGAGCAGGAAATAGAACAACAAAATACGGTGAGCGAAGACAACCGTATGATACTTCGTACAGAAAATCTGGTGAAGAAATACGGCAAGCGTACGGTAGTAAGTCATGTTTCTTTTGATGTGAAGCAGGGAGAGATTGTAGGGCTGCTGGGACCGAATGGTGCCGGTAAGACTACTTCGTTTTATATGACTACGGGACTTATCGTGCCGAATGAGGGGCATATATTCTTAAATGACTTGGATATTACCAGTTATCCTGTATATAAGCGTGCTCAGAATGGTATTGGATATTTAGCGCAGGAGGCTTCTGTCTTTCGTAAGATGAGTGTGGAGGATAATATTGCCTCTGTGTTAGAGTTAACTAATACTACTCCGGAATATCAAAAGGACAAACTGGAAAGTTTGATTGCCGAGTTCCGTTTGCAGAAAGTACGTAAGAATTTGGGAGACCAACTTTCTGGAGGTGAGCGTCGTCGTACGGAGATTGCACGTTGTCTGGCTATCGATCCTAAATTCATTATGTTGGATGAACCCTTTGCAGGAGTAGACCCTATTGCTGTAGAGGATATCCAGCACATTGTATGGAAATTGAAGGATAAAAATATCGGTATTTTAATTACCGACCATAATGCATTGGAAACGTTACGCTTGACCGACCGTGCGTATCTGTTATTTGAAGGAAAGATTCTGTTTCAGGGAACCCCTGAAGAACTAGCGGAAAATCCTGTTGTCCGTGAGAAATATCTAGGTACTAATTTTGTGCTTCGCCGTAAGGACTTTCAATTGGCGGAAAAGGACAGGCAGGAAAACAATGTATAAAACCGGAGACGTGGGATATAAAAAAAGCTCTGAATCTGTTCAGAGCTTTTTTTGATTGTATCAGATAAGTAATTAGTCTCTAGGTCTTGCTTCCTTGATTACCAATTGGCGTCCCATGAATTCCGAACCGTTCAGTTCATTCATGGCCTGGGCTGCTTCTGCATCATTTTCCATTTCAACAAATGCAAATCCTTTAGATTTACCTGTTTCGCGGTCTTTGATAACTTTTACAGAAGTAACAACTCCATAAGCCGCCATTGCTTGTTCCAAATCTCCTTCCTTAACACGGTAGTTAAGGTTTCCAACATACATGTTCATAGTGAAAAAATAAAAATAATTAAAATAAAAAATACTCTCTGAGTGGTGATTATTAATGAAGTAGGGGATTCGAACGACAGAGAGTTTACGTAAGTGCTATTCGTACAAAAGTAAAACCTTGTAATAAAAATCACTAGCTATAATTAGTATCACCAGTCGGGCACAAAGGAACGCATAAATTTTGAATTTGCAAGAAAAAAAACAACTTTTTTTCTTTTTTTTGAATCGGTTTCTTAGTCAGTCATTTTAAATAGATACTTTCTGCTGTCAATTAGTATTTTTTAGTCTGTGTATTTGGTAATTGAAAGATTAAACACTAATTTTGCAACCTCTTTGGTTAAAAACAGAAAGAAGTAATAATTAAATAAATAAAGTTCAGAATGAATATTTCATTGCAAAACGTTGACAAAGTGAGTGCATTGCTTACTTTAAAACTGGAAAAAGCTGATTATCAGGCAAGAGTAGAAAAGACATTGAAGACTTATCGTCAGAAAGCTAATATTCCGGGATTCCGTCCGGGTATGGTGCCTATGAGTTTGATTAAAAAACAATTTGGCAAGTCTGTCCTTGTAGAAGAGGTTGATAAAATGATGCAGGAAAAGGTAAACGAATATATCCGCGACAACAAAGTGAATATGTTGGGTATGCCGTTGCCTAATGAAGAAAAGATGAAACCTATCGATTTCGATACGCAAGAAGATTTTGAATTTGTGTTCGACATCGCTTTGGCTCCTGAATTTACAGCTGAAATCTCAGCTGCAGATACAGTTGATTACTATACGATCGAAGTTTCAGACGAACTGATAGACCAGCAAGTTAAAATGTATACTCAGCGTGCTGCAAAATATGATAAAGTAGAGCAGTATGAAGACAAAGACATGATTAAAGGTCTGTTGGCTGAATTGGATGAAAATGGAAATACTAAAGAAGGCGGTATTCAGGTAGAAGGTGCGGTAATGATGCCGGCTTATATGAAGAATGATGAGCAAAAGGCTATATTTAACGGTGCTAAAGTAAATGATGTACTGGTATTTAACCCTGCTGTAGCATTTGATAATAATGAAGCTGAACTTTCTTCTTTATTGAAGATTAAGAAAGAGGAAGTTGCTGGTGTGAAAGGTAACTTCAGTTTCCAGATTGAAGAGATTACCCGTATGGTTCCCGCTGAGTTGAATCAGGAATTGTTCGATAATGTATTTGGCGAAGGCGCTGTAAGCAGTGAGGAAGAATTCCGCGCTAAGATCAAAGAAGGAATTGCAAAGCAGTTCGAATCAGATAGCGATTATAAATTCTTGATTGATGTTCGTGAATATTTGGTTAACAAGATTGGTAAGTTGGAATTCCCCGACGCGTTGCTGAAGCGTATCATGTTGCTGAATAATGAAGAGAAGGGTGAAGCTTTTGTCGCTGAAAACTATGACAAGAGTATCGAAGAACTGACTTGGCATCTGATTAAAGAGCAATTGCTCAAGAATAATGATATTAAAGTGGAACAAGCTGATGTGATGAATATGGCCAAGGAAGCAACTCGTATTCAGTTTGCTCAATACGGAATGTTGAATATCCCTGAAGATGTTCTAGAGAACTATGCAAAAGAAATGTTGAAGAAGCAGGAATCTGTAGAAGGTTTGGTAAACCGTGCTGCTGAAAGCAAACTTTCTGCCGCATTGAAAGCTAAGGCTACTTTGAACCACAAAACGGTTTCTATGGAAGAATTCAACAAAATGTTTGAATAATAACTTAGTAAGTCGAAGTAAGTGATTGCTAAAACTTTCTAAAAAAAGGGGTTTTTGACCATAAATTTTCGTTATAGATAAGAGTATTAGATACGTTAACCGTATTTTTTTGTACTTTTGTTTGTTTGAAAAATAGGGGTTGAAAACCCTTTTTTGTTACTAATAACTAAACCATTAGATTATGGATGATTTTAGAAAATTTGCTACCAAGCATTTGGGTATGAACAGTATGGTGCTGGATGATGTCATCAAGTCGCAAGGATATCTGAATCCTTATATTTTGGAGGAGCGTCAGTTGAATGTGACTCAGTTGGATGTGTTTTCCCGACTGATGATGGACAGAATTATTTTTCTGGGTACACAGATTGATGATTATACAGCCAATACACTCCAGGCGCAGCTTTTATATTTGGACTCAGTAGAGTCTGGTAAAGATATATCTATTTATATCAATTCTCCCGGAGGATCTGTTTACGCTGGATTAGGTATTTATGATACCATGCAGTTCATCAATAGTGATGTTGCCACGATCTGTACAGGTATGGCCGCTTCGATGGCTGCCGTGCTGTTGGTTGCGGGAACAGAAGGTAAACGTTCTGCGTTGACTCACTCACGCGTGATGATTCATCAGCCGATGGGAGGCGCGCAAGGACAGGCTTCGGATATTGAGATCACGGCCCGTGAAATCCAAAAGTTGAAGAAAGAACTGTATACCATTATTGCAGATCACTCTCATACGGATTTTGACAAAGTATGGGCGGACTCTGACCGTGACTACTGGATGACAGCTCAGGAGGCTAAGGAATATGGTATGATTGATGAGGTGCTGTCACGCAAACCGGCTACTCTATAATGTATTTATTTCCATTCGAAAAGAATAACAGTACTAAAAACAACCCAGGTTCCCGCTATCATTTCATGTAGGCTTCTTTTTTAAAGACGCATTAGGGAAACTTGAATATTTAAAGGAATAAACATTGGAAGATAATAAAACACCTAGAAACAGTAGAAGGAAATGTAGTTTCTGCGGACGTTCGGAAAATGAAGTCGGATTTCTGATAACCGGAATGAACGGTTGCATTTGTGACAGTTGCTCGGAGCAGGCATATGAAATTATGCAGGAAGCCATGCATCAAAAAAAAGGTGCACCGGGTGAGTTGAACTTGAAGGAACTTCCGAAGCCAAAGGAAATCAAAGAATTTCTTGACCAATACATTATTGGTCAAGATGACGCGAAACGCTATCTTTCCGTTGCCGTGTACAATCATTACAAGCGTCTGCTCCAAAAAGTGGATAAGGATGATATCGAGATTGAAAAGTCCAATATCATTATGGTAGGTAGTACGGGGACGGGAAAAACGTTGCTGGCACGCACTATTGCCAAATTATTGCATGTGCCGTTTACCATTGTTGATGCCACCGTGCTGACAGAGGCCGGTTATGTGGGTGAAGATATTGAGAGTCTTTTAACCCGTTTGCTTCAAGTAGCAGATTATAATGTGGCGGAAGCTGAAAGAGGCATCGTATTTATTGATGAGATTGACAAGATTGCCCGTAAAGGAGATAACCCCTCCATTACTCGTGATGTAAGTGGTGAAGGTGTACAACAAGGTCTGTTGAAATTGTTGGAAGGATCTATAGTGAATGTACCGCCTCAGGGAGGACGTAAACACCCCGACCAGAAAATGATTCCGGTCAATACGAAAAACATTCTGTTTATTTGTGGTGGGGCATTTGATGGTATTGAACGCAAAATTGCGCAACGTTTGAATACGCATGTGGTAGGTTATAGTGCGGCGAAGGACGTGGTGAAGATAGACCGTGGCAACTTGATGCAATATATTGCCCCTCAGGATTTGAAATCATTCGGGCTGATTCCTGAAATCATAGGCCGTCTGCCCATCTTGACTTATCTGAATCCGTTGGATAGAACCGCTTTGCGCAATATCTTGACGGAACCGAAGAATTCCATTATCAAACAGTATGTTAAATTATTTGAGATGGATGGAGTCAAGCTGGAATTTCAACCCGAAGTATTCGAGTATATTGTAGACAAAGCTATTGAGTATAAGTTAGGAGCACGCGGATTACGTTCCATTGTGGAAACGATCATGATGGACGTTATGTTTGAAATTCCCTCTCAGAAAGCGAAAAAGTATGAAGTGACACTTGATTTTGCAAAACAGCAGATGGGAAAAGCGAATATCTCGCGGATGCAAACAGCTTAGTATCAAGATATAAAGGGAGAGAGAAAGAAAAAATGCAATTCTTCTGAAAAATATTACCCGAAATATTCGTGTAATTTGAGAACTTGTTTATAACTTTGTTAGGCAACAAAAGATGTAAAACAAGAAATCGGGAAAACCGTGAAAAACTATTGATACAATGACGGAGAATATAAATTTAACGGACGCATTAAAAAAGTATTTTGGATTTGATACTTTCAAAGGTAATCAGGAAGCGATCATCCGTAATCTGCTTGCCGGAAATGATACATTTGTTTTGATGCCTACGGGCGGTGGTAAATCGTTATGCTATCAGTTGCCATCCCTTATCATGGATGGAACAGCAATCGTTATATCTCCTTTAATTGCATTGATGAAGAACCAGGTGGATGCCATGCGTAATTTCAGTGAGGAAGACGGAGTAGCACACTTTATAAATTCGTCATTGAACAAATCGGCTATAGACCAGGTTAAATCGGATATCCTGAGCGGCAAAACCAAATTGCTCTACGTAGCTCCCGAATCTTTGACAAAGGAGGAGAATGTAGATTTCCTGAAAGGAGTGAAGATCTCATTTTATGCGGTGGATGAAGCACACTGTATTTCGGAATGGGGGCATGACTTCCGTCCGGAGTACCGTCGCATCCGTCCTATTATTAATGAAATAGGAAAGGCGCCGGTGATTGCCCTTACTGCTACTGCAACTCCGAAAGTGCGTATGGATATTCAGAAAAATTTGGGTATGCAGGATGCGCAGGAGTTCAAGTCCTCTTTCAATCGTCCGAACCTGTATTACGAAGTGCGCTCGAAGACAAATAATATTGACAGGGATATTATCAAGTTTATCAAGGCTAATCCTGGTAAATCAGGTATTATCTACTGTTTGAGCCGTAAGAAGGTGGAAGAATTGGCTGAAGTGCTTCAAGCTAACGGAATCAATGCGCGTGCTTATCATGCCGGTATGGATTCTGCTACACGCACAGCCAATCAAGACGGGTTCTTGAAAGAGGATATAGATGTGATTGTAGCTACCATCGCTTTTGGGATGGGAATTGACAAACCCGATGTGCGCTTTGTGATACATTATGATATTCCGAAAAGTCTGGAAGGTTATTATCAGGAAACGGGGAGAGCCGGTCGTGACGGAGGGGAAGGTCAGTGTATTACGTTCTATTCCAACAAGGACTTGCAGAAGCTGGAGAAGTTTATGCAGGGAAAGCCCGTGGCAGAGCAGGAAATCGGTAAACAGTTGCTGTTGGAAACAGCTGCATATGCAGAGTCTTCTATATGCCGTCGTAAATCATTGTTACATTATTTTGGGGAAGAATATACAGAGGAGAATTGTGGAAATTGTGATAATTGTTTAAATCCTAAAAAGCAAGTGGAGGCTCAGGATTCATTATGTGCTGTGATTGAAGCAATCATAGCAGTGAAAGAAAACTTTAAAGCAGATTATATAATTGATATTCTTTTGGGTAAGGAAACGTCAGAAGTACTTGCTCATAAACATGAAGAACTGGAAGTATTCGGTTCAGGCATGGGAGAAGAAGAAAAAATGTGGAATGCTGTCATCCGTCAGGCTTTGATAGCGGGTTATTTAAGTAAAGACGTAGAGAATTACGGTCTATTGAAGGTTACTCCCGAAGGACATAAATTCTTGAAAAAACCGAAATCCTTCAAGATTGTTGAAGATAATGATTTCGAGGAGGAGGAAGAAGAAACTCCGGTTCGGGGAGGTGCTTCTTGTGCAGTAGACCCTGTGCTTTACTCTATGTTGAAAGATTTGCGCAAGAAGCTGTCCAAGAAACTGGATGTGCCGCCGTATGTTATTTTCCAGGATCCTTCTTTGGAGGCGATGGCTACTATTTATCCGGTGACTTTGGAAGAATTGCAGAATATTCCGGGCGTAGGTGCTGGAAAGGCAAAACGTTATGGCCAGGAGTTCTGCGTATTGATAAAGAAGCATTGTGAGGAAAATGAAATAGAGCGTCCGGAGGATTTGCGTGTCCGTACGGTGGCCAATAAATCCAAACTGAAGGTGTCCATCATTCAGGCTATTGACCGGAAGGTGGCCTTGGACGACATTGCTGTGTCAAAGGGATTGGAGTTCGGTGAATTATTGGATGAAGTAGAGGCTATTGTTTATTCGGGGACTAAGCTGAATATTGATTACTTCCTAGAGGAAATTATGGATGAAGACCATTTGAACGATATTTATGATTACTTCAAGGAGTCTACAACAGACAAAATAGATGACGCGATGGATGAATTGGGTGATGACTATACGGAGGATGAAATCCGGTTGGTCCGCATCAAGTTTATTTCTGAAATGGCAAATTGATGCTTCTTTGATTGTTTTGATAATAATAAGAAAGCCGGGCGACAGAGATGTTTGTCCGGCTTTTCATATGTTTTTATAGCATATTCTTGTTTCGGGAAAAAATATTCCGTTATATTTGCATAAACCTTAAATTTTGTATTATGAGAAATCTAATTTTATTTGTTGGATTATTCTTATCGGTTTCTTGTGTCAACCGGCATTCCATTCATCAGGACTATTTAAGAGAGGCTGAGGCGTATATGGAGAGACATCCTGATAGTGCTTTACTTTTTTTACAGCAATTTTCTGTCGATGATTGCAGAGACAGGGAGCAGAAAGCATACTACAACCTTTTGCTGACGCAGGCTTTGGATAAAACGTATCGTTCTATAACCGATGCTCCTATCACATCGGCTTTGGCATTCTATCGGCATAGTGAAGACTCATTGAAAAAAGCAAAAGCCTTCTTCTATCAGGGGAGGCAATATAGTGAGGCGAAAGAATATGACGCGGCTGTTCGTTGCTATCTGTGTGCGCTGACGGCTATGAAGCAACTGGATGAGCCTAAATACAAGGCCTTGTGCTATTCGCATCTAGGAAATGCCAATTTCAGACAAGGCTTGTATGCCAAGGGTTTGAGGTATTATAAAGATGCCGTCCGCACTTTTGAGGAAATAAAGGACAGTACCAATTATGCCATATCTTTATTGGATGCCGGATATAGTTTTTTATTGCTGGCAAAACTTGATAGTGCGGAACACTATACCCTGCAAGGATTACGAATGGCTGAGTTGATTGATTCAAAGGAGGAGAAGCAGACTGCTGTCCGTAATTTGGGCATTATCTATTCGGAGCGGAAAGAATATCAAAAAGCCTTGGGACTATTATTATCGGTAAAAGATAATATAGAGAAGGATGATTATTCTTATTTTTATTCTTTGTCTAACGTATATGTACAACAAGAACAATATGATTCCGCTATATATTATGCAGAATATATAATCAAGAATGATAGCGATTTGTATGGGCAGGCCAGTGCTTATCTTTCTTTGTATGAAGTGGCAAAAAAACGTGAGGATTGGAAGAAAGCTTTGGCTTATAGAGAGAAATATGACCTATATGCTGACAGTATACATGAGCATACGCAAACGGTGAAACTGGAAGAAATCCAGGTGAAATACAACAATCAAGAACTTGCCCACGAAAAGGAACTGCTTGCCATAAACAAGCAGCGCAATGAATGGCGGCTGGTGGGTGCTATATTGCTTGTCGTTCTGCTCTTGCTCTACCTCCTGTCGGTCTACAAGCGTGAGAGAGTGAAGAAAGAGCGGCGTATTCTGTTGCTGCAACAGCAGATACAGGAGAATGAAAACGTTTTGACCACCTTGCAGCACGATTATATCAAGCGGAATAAAGAGATAGAGGACTTGTCTTTCCGCTATGCGCAAAACAATGAAAGTCTGTCTGCGGAAAATGAGGTAATGAGGCGGCATCTGCTGGAATTGCAACAGAAGAATAAGGAAGAGAATCTCAAGTTGGCGGATAAAAATAAGATTTTGCTGGACGAACTGAAGAAATACAAGGATATAAAGACCGAGAGTGGAAGGCATTATGAAACCGTTACTTTCATTATTCAACTTTTAGATAATCCCGATACAGCTCATGCATTAACTCCAAAGGAATTGGATGCTATAGAGTATTTTGTCATCCGTTTGTTCGGTCCCATGTTTCAAAGCCGTGTCGAGGCTGTGGGTCTGAGTGCCACCGAACGGAAGTTGTGGTGCTTGTTACAGTTGGGCTTTCCTCATGCTTCAATTGCCACTTTTCTGTGCATAACTCCTCAATCTGTTTCAAGAGCCAAACTCAGAATGAAGAAAAAGATACAGGAATTTATGGCGAATGATGCGGATAAACTTTATTTGTGATGTATACTTGTTGATGTTCTTGTCTATATCGGTGGTCGGAACTAGATGAATTATGGCTTGTAATATATTGATATGCAGCTGTTTGTAAAATATGTATCAAGTCACTATTTGTCTATTTTGCTTTTTTTGTGGTTAATTGCATTATTCCTAATTTTGTTGATGTAAACCAAACGAATAATGTAGCTATGAAAAACAAATTAGTATTGTATTTATTGGTAAGCCTTGTTGCAAGTTGTATCTATCCTGTAACTGTATGGGCTAAGGTTAATGAGAGATTCTCTTTGAAAAATGAATCTGTATCAGAGCAAATACCATTAACAAAAAAAGTTAGTAGAAAAACAAGAAGTATTCTTATCCCTCCTTGTTCAGTTGCGTTGCTGGAATCTTCTTTAATTTTTTCCTTTCATTCCCTATCAGAGGATGCGGAAATCATCCTCTATAATAGTGCAAATAGTGAAATGTTGCGTATCCCCATATCTCGATATCAGCGAGGTAGTGAGATGAATATACCTATTGATTATTTGGAAATGGGGAGCTATACATTGGAAATTGTTACAGCATCCGGCGAACATTGGTATGGTTATTTTGAGTACGTAGCATCCGATACGCTCTCTTTATAATAAATGCTATCTTGTATGTTCATGGATTTTTGGTGCGAAATATACGAGTCTGTAAAAAGAAAGCCTTCACGTACTATTCTGACCGGTATAGGCATATCATGGGGGATTTTTATCCTGATAGTCTTGGTTGGAATAGGTTCAGGTTTTGAACGGGGAGTGTTCAAACTCTTCAATGGATTCTCTAAAAGCACGACTTATGTATATGCGTCAGAAACATCAATGGGATATAAAGGAGCGGCTAGTGGAAGAAAAATACAATTTCAAAAAGAAGATTTGAATATGTTGAAATCAAGAATACCCGAGATAACCCATCTGTCGCCCGAAACGGGGCGTTGGAACGCTGTCTATGCCGGCACGAAGAATGGCTGGTTTGAGGTGCGAGGGGTATATCCTGATTACTTCTTGATAAAATTGTTGGAGGTGGAGCATGGTAGAATGTTGAATGCCTTGGATATGAATGAAGCTCGAAAAGTGGTATTGATAGGTGAAAATGTGGTGGATATGCTTTTCAGAAAAGAAAATCCCATTGGCAAGTATATCCGTATGGGGCAGGAGATGTTCCGGGTGATTGGAACAATAAAGAATACGATGCTTAATTCGTATGAGGCAAGAGTCATTTATATGCCTTACTCGGTCTATGAACAAGTTGATGCCACTGCCGGGCGGTTTGGCACAGTTGTATTCTCTACAGTGAAAGGAGCCAAAATAAAGGAGGTGAATACCCATGTGCGGAATGTGATGGCCAGAAAATATCAATTTGCCCCAAGTGATGATAAAGTCTTTTACTTTAATAGCATGGAGGAACAGGTAAAGGCATTTACTGACTTGTTTGTCATGATTCGCAAGTTCCTGTGGTTTATGGGAATCAGCACTTTGGTCAGTGGCGTAATAGGAGTAGGCAATATCATGTATTCGTCGGCAAAGGAACGTACCCGTGAAATAGGTATCCGCAAGTCTGTAGGTGCCAAGGCACAGCAGATAAAGGCTATGTTTTTATGGGAATCCATAGCTCTTACTTCTTTAGCCGGATATGTAGGGTTGGTTTTGGGATGGGGGATACTGAAGGTTGTAGCACTTTTCATCTCAGAAGACACTCCGATGATGGAAAAACCGGGACTGGATTTTCCGACAGCTGTTGCCGCCATATTTATCTTAGTGATAGCGGGAACATTGGCCGGGCTGAGGCCGGCGATATATGCGGCGGAACTGAACCCTATAGAAGCTCTAAAAGAAGAAAATTGAAATGAAAGTAGTAAGAACTGTTATATTATCCTTGATCCTGGTATTCCTGGCATTTGTCATTTACCGGGCGGCAAAGGGAGGTAGAAAGATACCCGCTTCTACTATCCGTGCCGAGTATCGGGATATTGAGAGCAAACTTACTATTCCGGGGGTGATACAGCCCTCTAAAGAAATAGATATAAAATCGACTATCTCCGGTGTGTTGGAAAAGTTGTTGGTGCAGGTTGGAGATGAAGTGGTGGGAGGACAGCCATTGGCACAAATACGATATGTAAAAGATCCGTTGGAATACAGGCGGCTATTAAAGGAATTGGAAATAGCGGAAACCAGGTATTTGACTGCTGAAGCTAGTTTTGAGAGGACGGAAAAGTTATATGTAAAAAAGTTGATAGCGCAAGAGGTGTATGAGGGCGAGAAAAGTAATTTGGCTGTTCTTCTGTCCGAATATGAATCCGTAGAATCGGAGTTGGATATGTTGAAAGGGCAATATAATCAAAAGGGAATATCCAATATTATAACGGCGACTGACGCAGGTACTATATTGGAGCTTCCGATAAAAGAGGGTGGGTCTGTGATGGCAAGAGGTACATTGAATGAAGGAACAACCGTGGCTAGAGTGGCAGATCTGCAATCGTTAGTATTTAAAGGAAACGTATTGGAATCTGATATATTGAAACTTGCTGTAGGGATGGAACTGTCATTATCGGTTCTTATGGATAAGAATATAACTATTGACGGAGTATTAAGTCTTGTCGCCCCCAAGGGAATTGTGCAGGATGGAGTCGCGCGTTTTGAAATAACTGCCGGTTTGTTTATACCTGAAGAATATAAGCAAATGATAAAAGCCGGTTGTACGGCTAATGCAGAAATAGTGGTGGAGCGGAAAAAGCACGTGCTGGCTTTGGAAGAGAAATATTTTCAGTTTAACTATGATTCTGTTTTTGTAGAAATAGTAGCTGATAAAAGTAAATATGAAAAACGGTTTCTGAAAACAGGTATCTCGGATGGAATATATACTGAGATAATTGAGGGAGTGGATAGTACGTCCTTAATAAAAAATATAAATGTAGAATAGTTTATGAATGGAGGTTTGATACATAACAAAAAGTTTAATTTATTGGCATTTTTGTCAATGGGGTTATTCTTGCTGATAGGGTTTATCGATATCTTTTCATGGATATTTATTATGCTTCCTGTTGTTGTGTGTTTTTATGTTTATGATATTAGACATGGGGCTGTGTATTTGACAAGTGGGGAAATATCTTGCTTTGATTACATTCTGTATACAGTATGTGCCGTAGAGTTACTCTGTTGCCTGACTTCTGTTTATATTCCTAATAGTATTACTGCGACTCTGAAGATTCTTTTATCAATAGCATTTTACTTTTTTATTCGAACTTTTATTCGTTTTCGTAGTCAGTTCGCTTTTTTGTATAAAGTACTTTCCATAGTAGCAGGCATTTTATCATTGATTACGTTATTCTTTTTCTTGCTTCATCGTGATCGGTTTTATAGTGTAGGTTTTGAGAATCTTACTGACTTTAGGAGCCATTATCGGCCTTTTGGGCAATTGTCCAATAATTGGGCTACTATGTTGTTGTGCCTAGTACCTTTTCCTATTATATCTATCTTGGAGTCGGGTTATAGAAAAGAGCAGATATGCTATATCTGTATGGAAATTTTAATGTTGGTTGCTATATTGGTCAGTTTCTCACGTGGGGCATATATTGCTTTATTCGTATTTTTTGCTATGCTGATAACTTTCTTTTGCATTTATAAACGTGATATGCTGAAAAAGGCCTTGGCTATTTGTTTGTGTGTTTGGTTGCCCACTTTGTTGTGTATGTTACCAGAAAGGAAGTCTGTTCTTATTACTTGTTTTATGAATCATACCGTTTCACAGCAACGCAGTACGGCAGGGCGTTTTGTTAAATGGAAAGAAGCCATTAATATATTCGGACTTTTTCCGGCAACAGGAGTTGGAGGTGGTAACTATGCCCTTGCTTCGGATACTTATAGACAGGAAAGGCAAGGACTATTTACATCCTATGCTACCAATACTTATTTGCAGGTCGCGGCTGAAAAAGGCATTGTCGGAGTTATAGTATATGGCGCATTGGTTTTGTCGCTTATATACATTGGAATACACCAAATGAAAAAAGGAGAATTGAGATCAATTGTATTTTTCTCTATTTTGCTGGCATTAGGCGTAAGGGAAGTTACATTCTCTTCTTTTTTTCAGAAAGAGAATATGATGATACTTTGTTTCCTGATAATGGTTAGTTTGGTTCAACCGTTAGAAGATAATTATGAGTTGTTCAAGTAAACATAAAATTGCTGTACAGGGCGTGCTTGGTTGCATGATTTTGCTGTTGGGCTTTTGGCATATTCGTTATTCGTATGCTAATAAGCTTAACAATAAGGCTTGTACAATGGCGGATTCTGAGAAGGCGATGCGGACTATAGAAAAAGCTATAAAGTTAAATCCTATGAATCCTGTTTATTATGCCAATATGGGATTGCTTTATGCTGCTACGGATACGGCTATTAATTTACGTAATTATATGGCTTTGAGTAAAGTATCTTCAGAAGCATTGGATAAATCTTTAGCTTATTTTCACTTGGCAAACAACATGGCTCCTAAAAATCGTTTGTTCAGTCTTAATCTTGGTCTATTATATGCCCTAAATGGGAAATATTTAAAAGCTAAAAGTTTCTTTGAAAAAGCAGTGGAAAATTCCGATGAGGAAGAAAATGTTTTATTATGGGCCTTATTTTGTGAGAGCCATAAACAATTTGTTGAAGCAAAAAGGGCGTTTGTGAAAGCACTAATAATAGCACCTTATTTATTAGAGACGGATATATATGCTAAATTAGAGAAACATAATTATTGTTATTGGATAGAGATAGTGGAAAATGTGGTGAAGATCTTGTCTGTTAGGAAGGGTGATCCTATAAATATGGCTAAATTAGGAAGTGTATTATTATACAAGGGAGATAAAATTGAAGCTGAAAAATTATTTATTGAATCATTGGAAGTTATGTGTGGTTTAAGCCGTCCTTGGTATGCTTTAGGACAGTTGGCTGAGAATAAGGGAGATAGTATAAAAGCTTATATATTTTATAAACGAGGAATGTCTTTAGATAGTCCAATTACTCTATCTGATAGAAGAAATTTAATAAACAAGAATGAATTGACAGAATATTCATTAAAGAGCAAAGCTTTAGACATAATTAATATATATGAAAATACATATAATACATCTTTGATAGATAAAAGAATTATTTTAATGGATACCCTTAGTATACATAAAAAGGCGGCATCCGAAAAGCCATAATAGAGTAGGATTTTTTTTAATATTATTATTTATGAAAGAACTAAATTTGAAACAGATGGAATCTGTCAATGGTGGTCTGGAAAGTGATTGCAAAGGAGCATTGGTAAGTTTAGGAATGGGAGTTGCAGGAGTTGTGTTGTCGGCTGCTTCATTAGGATCTGGACCTGTAGGATGGGTTTCTGGATTATCTTATGGATTATCATTAGCTGGCACATCATTTAGTGGAATTCAAACGATTGGAAGTTGTTTTTAGTAAAACAAACGGTTTATGAAAAAACAATATCTATTTCTTATACTTGTGATTTATTTGATTGGGTGTATCATGAATTTATGCTATTACATAGTAATATATGGAACTTTCTTTTCAATGCAGTATATGAATGCAATATTACTTTTAGTTGTAGCAATATTGCTTATATTTAATCAGTATTACAAGAAGTAAGAAATCATGAATAGAAGGAAGAATCTTGAAATCTAGAATTGCTTTATTCTTCCTTTTTTGCTGTGTATAAATTATAAAAGATAATGAAAAGTAATCTACTTCAATATTACCTTAACTGGAATGTAAAATGTTATGTTTTAATCATATTGGGAATTTCTTGCCTGATAGTGTATGTACAACAAGAATATATTATTGTTCCTCAAATACATAATATGTTGGCCGTTGATATTAAAACGAAGGAATGGCTGCTTTCAAAGTTTGGTGAATACCGTTTTGCTTCTTTTGTCTTGACACCATTAGTGATACTTTTGCGTATCTATTTAGTTAGTATATGTTTTTATATTGGAAATAAATCCAATCTCTCAAAAATAGTATATATAATGATTTGAAATTCAGTGTGTTGAAAATTTTATAGTTTTAATTGAGGAACAAATAAGAAACAAAATTGCTAATTAAAGGCATTTCCCGATTTTTTGTTTTCACTCTGTTTCTTTCCTTGCACTTACTTATAATCGGGACTTCTTGAACCAGCTTCCTACCAGAATTTTTTTCCTCGTCCGACGGTTGTATTTGAACTTCCAAGAACCATTGCAGCCAAGAAAAGCAAGCCTTCTTTAATTCATACAAAGATAAGGAAAAACTTATAGGCAGGCAAATTTGTCTGCCTAAATATAGTTTACTTTGATTTAGCATATATATAGGCTAATGGACTAAACTAAACCTTTCCCCGAACTTCGTAAAACACTCTGGTCCCATTGTGCAGCCAAAAGAAAAAAAGATTCCACGGCATATTTTTCTTTTCGCTGCAACTCCCTTTTTATAAACCATCAACCTTTTACACGAGATCTTCTCTTCCCTGTATTCGCACATCCGCTTTCGGGCTGTCTGATATGAATTGTGTCGCAAAGGTACTTGACATGTCTTTCTTGTATGCAAGGTCACAGCCTGACGGTTCACGACAAAATCTCCACGCTCCGCTTTGCGGAGGTAGTATTTGGTTGTGAAACCCTGCATAAAGAGCCATGTCACCTTTTGAAGCGACATAATTAAATCAAGCCCGAAAGTAGCTGATGCTACAAGAGGGAAAAAAGAAAACTCAAAATTTAAGATTATGGCGAACTATGCAACAAACATTTTTCACGCAAGTACGGAAAACAAGCAAGACCTCGATAAAATAGAGGCATTTCTGGACGATAATTTCAACGGTTTTGTCAATCGGTATGGCGACACTGTAGATGCAGAATTTTCCTTCCCGTTGGGAATACCCAGAAAAAGAAATCGACGAACTGGTAGCTTCTTTGGAAGCCAAAGATAAAATCTATATCCGCATACTGACATACGAGTTAGAGGACGAATACGTGAGCTTTCGGATATTCTCGCAAGGCAAGTGGGACATTAAGCTGTAACCTAAAAACGCATTCACTATGTACGAATACGAAGAAGACAGCGATATTATCGGTTTGTCTTGCACACTGCTCAATCCATACAAAGGTTACACGGAAGGCACAATCGTGGGCGACTATGGCAACACCATAGTTGTCCGCCTTGAAAGCGGCAAGGAAATTTCAGAATACCGTGATGAAGTGATTATCCATGATTAAACGATAGCAAACGTATGACACAGATAGCAACAAAATTCGTCAAATGGGACATTCCCGAACTGGCGACATTACAGGACAGCAAGGTTTACAAATTGCGGGTACACCTGAACAACGGAGGCAAGTTAAACCGGGAAGAAAAGAACTGGATTACCCGTAACGTGTGGGAAAGCATCTATTTCAAACGTGGAATTGCCTTGAGCGGTTATCACTTTGACTTTTCCGACGTTCTCAAACGGTATTTCGTCAAACAGCACGGAAGCATTCACGAGTATTATGCGATTGACAAAACAGCGTTACGCTCGATACTGTACGGCAGAATAGAGGATATTGTAGAAGTAAACGGTTAAACAACAAGGATATGGGAGAATACAAATTTTATCAAGACCGTAAGGTTACAAGTTGGGAACGGGATTATTTCAGTGTAAAAGCAAATAGTTACGAAGAAGCCGAGGCAATCGTCCGCTCATGGAACTGTGAGGACGTGTCGAACATCATTGACAACCGTCTTTGCTATGAAGAGTGGCAAGCATTGACCGATACATCGGAATCTATGCTCCCCGAAGAAAACGACGGCAACCCGACAATAGAGATTTTCAACGAAGACGGAGAATCAATAATGACTAATGTACCCGAAACACCTCAATCAAACCAATAGAACCATGAACGTAACAATCGAACACGTCTTTTGCCGCTATAGCGATGAAGCGGAAGAAATCTATTTCCGAATCATGAACACGATTCTTTTTGCAACTGACGAAACCGAACTTCGTGCAAGTATGGAACGTTTGAAGAACGAGACCTCGCTCGATGAGTATTTCATATTCGGATACGGAGCACACCATATCTGGATAAACCAACGGCGACCGAGCGATAAAAACAGAATTTTCAAACATCGGATTATGGTAGCCCATTTCTGACGGGAACAGGCAAGAGACCTCCGATGTACTTTTGCGGGCTAAACCGGAACTGCCAGTTTCAGCCCGTTTCTTTTCTCTCGGCAGACATGCCGGCGCAATACCTTTTTTATCCTCATAATTAAAATTCCTTATACAACCCGGAGGCCCATTTATATTTTTCTTTTCGCTGCAACCCTTTTATATAAGCTATCGAACCTTTTGCAAGAGACCTTCTTTTCCCTGTGTTCGCACGTCGCTTTCGGGCTGCCTGATATGAATTGTGTCGCAAAGGTACTTGTCATGTCATTCTTGTATGCAAGGTCAAAGCCTGACGGTTCACGACAAAATCTCCACCCTTCGCTCCGCACGGGTAGTATTTAATCGTGAAACCTTGCATAAAGAGCCATGACATGACACCTTTCGAGGCGACATAATTAAATCAGGCCCGAAAGTAGCTGGTGCTACAAGAGGGAAAAAAGAAAACTCAAAATTTTATAGGTTATGGCAAACGATGTAACAAATTCAAATGGAAGAGTAACGGTAGACGAAGTAATACACAGGGATTCGGTTTTCAGATACCAACTGTTAGACCGCTTACGGTCAGATTGCGAGTATTACCTTAATTACGGTAACAGACACCCGAAATCCTTATGGGCTGGCGACGAAAAATTGCAAATTGAATTTATGATAAAACTGCATGAGAGTTTCAAAGAGGACGAAAAACCAGAATGGCTTACGATGGATAAAATTTTGGAATACAGCAAGAGAATGATAGCACAAGAAGAATAAAATTACCACTAAGGAACAGACTAAAAATGTGATATTATGGCATGGTTGGCAGTAAATAAAGACGGAACAGAATGGATTATGCCCGAAAAGCCCGTTCGGGGCTGGTGCGGGCATTGGGAGTACTCGGAAAAAGTGTACGTCGAGAGCGAGCAAGGGTACGTATCAATCGAGATAGAACTCCCCAAGGGTCTGTTTACAAACTACTCGGTAAGGAGCTGACATGGGATGACGAACCGGTGGAATTGCAGACCGAAACAGAAAAGAGGTAAAAGCAAGCGGGCTGAACGTAGCATCGGTTTCAGCCCGCTTATACCGGCTAAACAGGTACACACCGGCGGGAATCCCTTTTTTATCTCCGTAACAGACATCCATACCGTTTCCTTCGGAAATAACCTTTTATACCTTTTGGCAGGCTATATCCTTTTGTAGAAAACGTCCGTTCGTGCGAAGGCGGTTCCTCCGCTGTAGATACTAATTGAAAAGTGCGCCAATATTCCAGTTGAAAATTGCGCCACCATAGGATAAGTATAATGACCTTTGTATAATCCAAATGCAAAGGTAAAATGAAGACTATGGTAGAAAGACAATCAATAATACACATGTATAGAGTATGCGGTTATAGCAAACGGCGTATCTCTCGTGAACTTCATGTCAGCCGTCATACCGTTGACAATATTCTTTCAAAGTACGAATCAGCCATCCGCACGGACAATCCAGAAGAGGCTTTGAGTGATTTGCTTACCATCCAGCCCAGGTATGACAGTTCCAGACGCCGTCCTCGCCGGCTCACACAAGAGATTAAGGATAAGATAGGATTTTGCCTGAAGAAGAATGCCGTTAAGATAGCTACCGGACTTCGCAAACAGCGCATGTTGAAAAAGGATATCCACCAGTTTCTGTTATCTCAAGGATACACCATCAGTTACGCCACAGTATGCAGTTATATAAAAAATATAGAGTCATACAAAGAGAAGAAAAAGAGCGAAGCCTTTATCCGGTTGTTCTATGAGCCTGGATGCATTGCCGAGTTTGACTGGGGTGAAGTTCTTCTTTTTATTGACGGCGTCAAAACCAAGTTTTATCTGGCCGTATTCACTTTCGGGCATAGCAATGGCAGATACGCCTATCTTTTCAGGCATCAGAATACGCTTGCCTTCATGGAATCCCACCGTAACTTTTTCAGGGATATACATGGTGTCCCCGCCATGATGGTCTATGACAATATGCGTGTAGCCGTCAAGAGCTTTGTCGGTGGTGATAAGAAACCTACAGAAGCTTTGATGAAGATGTCCGGTTTCTATTGTTTTGAGTACCGTTTCTGTAATGTACGGGCCGGATGGGAGAAAGGACATGTAGAGCGCAGCGTGGAATATGTCAGAAGGAAAGCTTTCTGCCTGACAGACCATTTTGGTGATATACATTCTGCCCAGGAGCATTTAAACCGGGTATGTATGCAGGTCAACAACGAGCAAGGCAGTCTTTCAACAGCGGAGAAAACATCACGTCTGGAAGCTGACCTGTCATCGCTGAAGCCTTTTCCCGGTAATCTGGGCTGTTTGAGGTCTATGAGTACATTGTGGATAAATGGTCAACTATCAGCATGAAAAATGTTCATTATTCCGTACCTGATTCTCTTGTGGGAGAAAAAGTACATGTCAAGGTTTATAGTGAAAAAATCGTCATCCTGTACGGGAAGGAGAAAGTGGCCTCTCATCAACGCAGTTATTGCGGTGGAGACTGGTGCATCAAGCTGGAGCACTATTTGCGTACACTTTCCCGTAAACCGGGGGCATTGCCCCACTCTGTGGTTTGGCAAAGAGCACCGGAAGAACTGAGAAGGCTGTATGACATCCATTTCAAGGAGGACAACAGGACGTTTGTTCTGTTGCTGGACTATGCCCGAAAAATGGATTTTCCGGAACGGACATTGTCACGGCATGCAAGGAGCTGACCGGACGTGGTGTCAGAAAGATATCTCCGGACCAGGTAAAGGCCATGCTGCATGGTAGCGTACAGGGAGAGACAGAAGAAACCATGGAACCGCCTGTTCTCCCGGCACAACAGGAGAATATAGAAAGAGAAGCTGTGGATATGCTTGAAGGCATCACGGCGCTCATGACAGGATACAATGAAGTGCATGATATAATACCAACCATTTAAGTTTATAATATATGAAATCAGAAAAAGAAACCATTTATGACTATGCTGCAGAACTGAAGCTTCTGGCCTTTAAAGAGGAACTGGAATGCACCCTTTCATTGGCAGCTGAAGAAAACTGGAACCATCTGCAGTTCTTGACGGAATTGCTTGGAAAGGAAAGCGCCAGGAGAAGGGAGTGTAGAAGAAGATCAAGGATAAGATCTGCGGGATTTCCACAAATGAAGTATCTGCATGAGCTTGTTATGGAAGACATGCCCAAAGAGGCACAGGTAATATTACCTGAATTGGAGACACTGGACTTCATCAGACAGGGAAGAAACCTGGTCCTGTATGGAAATCCGGGAACGGGAAAGACGCATATTGCTACGGCTTTAGGAATAAAGGCCTGCCAACAGGACTTTACCGTATTGTTTACTTCAGTGCCGGTCCTGCTTACCCAGATAAGGGAGGCTAAATCAGCAAAGACACTGAGGACGCTACAATTAAGGTTTGAAAAATACGATCTGGTCATCTGTGATGAGTTCGGATATGTCAGTTGTGACAAGGAAGGAGGAGAACTGCTTTTTAACCACCTGTCGTTAAGAGCCGGAAAAAAGGCTACAATCATTACTACTAATTTGGCTTTTAACAGATGGAATGAAATCATAAAGGACAAGGTGCTGGTGGCGGCAATGGTTGACAGGCTTACACATAAAGCTTATCTGGTTAATATGACCGGACTGTCTTATAGGCTTAAGGAAACACAAAAAATGAGACAAGATAAATGAATATTTTAAACTTATAGTAATTTTGTAACAAGTTATGGATGGAGCTCTTTTCAATTAGAATACAGCGCACTTTTCAATTAGTATCTACACTTGTTGGCAAAGGAACGGCAGACAAAGCCCGAAGAAACCGCCGAGGCGGAAAATACACAACCCACGGCAGAGGTACAACCCGAAGAACATACGCAAACCGAAGAGGTTGCTGCTTGACCATAATTCAATAGCAGGACGGAGAAATCCGCCCTGCTGGTTTCTAAAAAGAGGTAATGATGAAATGTAAGGACTGCAAACATTACAACGGTGCAACAATGCCCGGAGCAGGATTGTGCAATGCGACACAGGCACGTACCTTTGCCACGACGGTTTGTTTCAACGGATTGTTTTCTCCGAAGAAACGGAAAGACAAGCCGGATAGCAAGGCCGGAAAAAAATAGCGCAACGCTACAGGGAGATAGCCGCAGGAGTGGCTGTCTTTTTTAGCACTGCCGCCGGCAGATCTCCCTTTTTACCCCTTCGTTTTCCTTTTGTATGGAAATCCCTTCGCCGACGGCTCTGCCCGTCGGGACATGCTTTTTCCGGTGCAAAGGTATTGCCTTGGAGGAACATTCAAGTACCGCTACGCTATTTGAACACAATTTTTCAGCAGCTTTCCCGATTTTCAATCGTCCATATTTCGCGGACGCTCAATACCGCAACTATAAAATTCTGCCCAAATTCCTTGCCTGTTTCTCCCTGAAAGGCAATCTTTGATGCACGTAAAAATCAAATCCCGACGGGAGAAGCCTGAAGGCTTCCGAAAGGAGGGAAAAAATAAACAGATTGTTCAACTGATTAATGTTAAGATTTTATGGAAATTCAATTTGCTATCGTGCGTTCCGAAAACAGAGAGTATTTGTGCTACAAAGCAGGTGAAGCGTATGTAGATGCCAGTAACCCTATGATTGCTTTTACCGCAGGTGAAGATGAATTTGAAATCGTAGAGCCGGACAGCTCTTTCAGACAGAAAGAATACGAGTTCAGAGGCGAACAGTATTACCTCGTACCAGAGTTTTACCGCAATGGTTGGTTGGCTCTCACCTTGGTAATGGTGGAAGATGAAGACGAATATATCGTGCTTTCCGTTAATTTGGAGGAAATGGATGCACTCGGTCTGCCGGACCGTACATTTATCGACGTCAATCATTACCCCGAAGCAATGGAGTTCTTGGTGAAAAACGGACTGGCGACCGATTCCGAGTATAAGCGCAGGAGCGGCTTCGTGGAATACCCTATGGCTATGTTGAACCTGCCGCTTCTTTATCAGCATAACCCGCAAATTTTCCAAAAAGCGAACATCGAGCCATTCGGAGAAGAATGTTTTTGAAAAGGATTGTTCCACAAATAGAAAAGCATCGGGTTCCGAAGATTGAATGTACAAGATGGCGTACCGATAACACAGTCAGTGCGCTATCTCCTTTGTCTTTATCGCCCGCCTTCGTCCTTTTATAGTCAGCCTCCCGGATACCCCGCCACCGCCCATTTCCTCTTATAATTGCATTCTTTCCCTTTGTAGCGGTATGAACCGCCTGTTCTTCCCATCCGACTTTTCCGGCCCTCACCGCACGGGTTTTATCCGATGCGAAAGTCGGACGTCGCGCTTGATTCGCCGGCTTGAAGTGCACTTCTTGCAAATTCTTCCTTCCCAAGTGAAGCGTAATTGGCAAGAAGAGCCGTCGTATGAAGCCGTGCCGACGACCGTGCATTGCATCTGTAAAACCTCGAAGCGATTCCGAAGGAAAGGAATCGAAAAAAGGAAAATAAATAATCAATAACTCACAAGACAATGGGAAAATACGATTTTATCAAGACCGGGAATCTGCTTTATTGGCATGACCCGGACAACGGTTTGTCCGACGGGGCTTACCGAGTGATTTCTGCACCGGAAAACATGGAAGACGACAGCATTATTCTGATTTCGTCCGGTACTTCGGAAGCGGAGGTTTTGCCTTCGGAATTATCACCGATAAGTACGGGCAGAAGTCACAAAGAGGATTTTTTGCGCTGGAAAGCGGAACGTGAAGCCGAAGGCATGGAGTTTTACAATCGCCTTTCCGAAGTCATGGATACGGAGGACGATTTGGCTGTAGGCGACCATGGTAGCATTTACAAACGATTATGGAGTAGTATTCGGCCCCCAAGAGGTATTAGCTTTCAGGAAGCCTTGGAACGGTGACAGATGCGTGTATCTTGACAGCGACGCCTATTGGTTTCCCGACCGTCCCGACCAGTTGACCCTCCTAAGCAAGAAAGGGGCGGAATGACAATGACAAGAGAGTGTGTCAAAACTCAATTTTTGAAGCTATGAACTTAGAATTTGAAATTTGAGTACCCTCAAAGGCTAAAAAAGGGTCGTATCATTACTCAATACAGAGCTTAATACGACCGTTTTAAAATGTCATAGTTACAATCTATAACTTTTCGGAGGGGACATTTTAGTTTTGACACACCCCCTCATTTCCCCTACATGAAATCCCACGCTCTATTTTAATCGGTCTGCCCGGTTGTCGCTCACGCACTCTATTCGTGCGGCGATTTCCTTTTCTATCGTTCCTATCCATTCCTCTCCGACACCGGCCTCCCGGCCGTATTCCGGGTAACGCGAGACGATGCCTATGGCCTTTTCTATGAACGGCTCTGCGGCCTTTATACCGTACCGGCGGGCTACTTCCAGCAAATCCTCCGCAGTAATGCCCTCCGTCTTGTTGTTGACCGTCATGCTGTGGCGGTTGACGTAATACGGTGCGTCCGGATCGACCGAGAACGTGTAGTCATAGGCCGGAGCAACGTGCCAACGCCCGTCGTCGTCCATCAGGAAGCTGAAATTCTTGTTATGGTCATCGACGTTCCCGCCCAGCACGTTCAGCACCATCGAGCGGAACAGTTGCCGGAGTTCCCCCGGCGGCACGCCGATACGGCAGGCCGCCTCGAACAGTGCTTCGTAAGAATCCGCCGAGGGGTTCATGGCAGCCAATGTCTGGATATGCACCTTCTTGCCGTTCCGGCGGTCGAAACGCTCGGTCAGGAAGTGCGCTGTCTGCTCGCCTTCAAGCAGGCGGCTCGGCATCATCTGAAGCCCGGCATCCACGGCCATCAGGTAATAGCTGTATTCTATCCGTGTCGTCGGCATCTTCTGGTGTTCGTCGAACTTGACGATCATCGGCGTGTAGCCCGGATAAGGGGTCGCCACCTGTCCGGAGTAACATTGTCCCTCCTCGAAATTGACGTTGACCACCGCCTTGGGCCGCCGTCCTCCTGCGGACGTTCCCACCTTGAACAGGCTTTCGACCATCAGGTTACCCGACATCGGGACGTTGAACCGTCCAGCTTCCTCGAAAGCCCGCCGGGCCAGTTGGTAGAGATCGGCGATCTCCACCTTGAACGGTGTCTCCAGTTCCTCGGCAGTGGGCGGGACGAACTCCAATGCCCCCATGCCGCGCCGTCCGATATAGGCGAGACGGTCGAGGGCGGACAAGTCCCTCATACGGATATGATGCACTTTGGCCCATTCGTTGAACACGGTGTTTCCCCAATGGTCGGGCAGCGAGTCGGCGATGAACGACGGCAGGCCGCCGAAAAGCCGCTCTTCATCGGGATAGACCGGCAGGCCGCGCTGTGCGGCAACCCCTTTTACCGGCGCACGGAGCGGGGCGATGTCATAGCCGTCGCGGACATAATCGCTGTCGAAGTAGAAACAGGCTTTGCTGCGGTGTCCTTCCCGGTTGGCGACAAGCGTGCCGACCTTTTTATCCCATAGGATTACATCGAGACTTTCTATCATTTCTTGCCCCTCCTAACTCGTTTAGGTATCAGTTTCTCGATTTCCCGAAGCGCCATCGGCGGCATGGGCAGTTCCGGCAGGATTTCCGCGAGCCGCTGTTCCTGACCGAGCGCACGCAGCAGGGAGATGAAATTGGCCAAGGTCAGGTTACGGCTGACCCCTTGTTCAAAATGGCTGATCGTCGTCTGGCTCACGCCCGACTGTTCGGCCAGCTCCTTCTGGCTCATGCGGGCGGCCAGACGGTACTCCTTGACTCGCGACGCCAGAAGCGTCAGCATATCGCTGTTTGTGGTATAGTTCGTTGCTCCATAATGTCAATATATCACTATTTATATGCAAATATAGCAACAATTATCCATATATAGATATATAAATTCTCTTTTTTAGCTTCCAGCCGTCCTTTTCTACCGCTTTCAGGTCTCCGTATTCTCTTCCGTCTGGCTTTCCTGTCCGTCACCGCATCGGTTTTTATCGGTGCAAATATGGGCTGTCGCGCCTGATTCCGTCGTTTTGAAGTGCATTTCTTGCAAATTCTTCCTTCTGCGAAGCGTAATTGGCAAGAAAAAACGTCGGAAAGGGCTTTTTCGCCAGCCCCGGAAAGCACCATAAAACCCGAAGCGGCTCCGGTAACAAGGAAGCCGAGCAGAGGGAAAGAAAAACAATCATTAAAAATTCAACAAATGAAGACATTAGAAGAATTATTGCAAGAACTGGGGTGTGAAGGTAACGCATTCGACAGCACCGGAGAATTTACAAAAGCGGGAGAAAAGGCGTATGACCGCTTGGAGCATTTGCTGTATGACATAGAAAGTCTTACAGGCAAAAAGGTGACACCCATAATTAAGGAACTTGACAGAATATGCAACGAGAACTATTAAAATTCAAGAATATGGACATTAAAGAAAGCAAAGAATATCGCCTCGCCAAAGACTGGGAAATGGCGGTAAACAGTTTCAGTTTCAACCCCGAACGGTTCGCAGCGGCAATCCCCGACATGCACCCGACGCTTCAGCAAAGCCTGTATCGCCTGATTAAGGCGTGTATCAAGGTCATGGCGGACGAAACGCGGCACTATGACGAACGAAACCAAGCCTCGCACGAGGAAGCGAAGTGCATCATGGAGTACCTCAATGAACACGGACGTAATATACCATTAAAATAAGGAGGATAATATGAAAACAAATGAAATTCAATTTGGCGGCAAGAGCTATGTATGCCGTATTGTGGAAGCCAACGATGGCGAAGAACTGCTGATTGCCCCGACCACCCTGCTGGATGCTCTGCAGCCCGGTAGTTTCAATGACGAAAACGAAGGTTTCGCCAGTAAAGAAGCCGAAAGCATTTATGACGAGATTTTCTTCTTTACCGACGAGAGAACGCTTCAGCTTCCCGAAAACGAGCTGATAGCCGAACTCAAAAAGGATAACCCCGACTGGTTCGAGTAAATCATGGAATAATAATTTATAAACTTAGAGTTATGGAAAAAGAATATGTAATGCAGGTCGCACAGACCATTAAGGAACAGTTAGTAGCGTTAACCCCCATGCCCGTCCTCATGTCGTGGGGTATCAAAGAGTTTGCCGCCACCCTATACAGGGATTTGCCGGCACTCCGAATCAAGGTAAACGGACGACTGCACGCGGGATATGTCATCGTCGTGCTCAATGGTTCGGACTATTACGAGGTCTATCTTGTGAAGGGAATGGACGTGGAATGTGTGAACGAAGAGGTTTGTTTCGATGAACTGGGCGGTGTCATCGACAGGGCTATCGAGAGCGGCACGGACAAAGCCAAGTATGATAAATTCTGTGAACAGGAGCGACAGAATTTATATGTAACTGTTGTCACTGTCTGATTCCTCTTTTTGGGGGACGAGAGCCGTGCCTTGTCGGTAAACGAACAGGGTACGGCTTTTCTGTATATAATGCAGAAAAGAATAAAAATCTGCCGTTTGTAAATGATTTCAGTCGTTCATAAAACGGATTGTCTGTGACTGCCTGCTCCCTTTATATTTGCGATGCAGGTTCACAAAGTAATAACGGGGGCATTACTCCGGCTATGCCTTCGACCTGATTCCCGTAAACGGCAATATGATGGAATTCAAGAGTTTCTGTCGTGGTTTTCTTAGAGTAAGAGAGTTTGACCAGTTGATTTCCGAGAAAGAAAACAGTCAGGGAGTACCGTCGTGGATGCACATCGGGTATAAGAACTCGGAGGGTAAACAACGCAAGCAGCTGCTGTCTATGATAGGCGGCAAATATTATCCCATGACTTGATTTGACTCGTTTCAGGTAATCACCATCGGTCAGAGTGCAAGCGTCGGGTTCGTGCACCCTCCCTCTATACATTTTAATGCCGTTATTATCAATTCAACAGCAACAAACGACCGGTGTCTCCTGTATTTTTCCTATATTTGTTTCCGATTTACAGTCAGATATGGAACAATTAGCAAATTCAATACAAAGCATATCCTTTGAGCAGTTGGCTCAAAAGATTATAACCGTCGATGATTCAATGCGTGGGGTGGCGGTTAAAACCATCAATCAGGCAACCACGTTACGCAATTGGATAATCGGATGTTATATTGTTGAATACGAACAAAATGGCAGCGACCGGGCCAAGTACGGGGACAATCTGCTGAAAAGTCTGGAAAAACGTATCGGGCAAAAGGGCCTGAATGTCACCCTTTTCCAACTTTCACGATTGTTTTATAGAGATTATCCGCATATCGGTACACTGGTTTCCGCAAATCATGCGACGGCGTTGCATAAATTGCCGTTATCAGAAATTTATGCGACAGTGTCGCACAAATTGCCGGAAATTGACTCTTTCGCTGTTAATAAGAAAAATGCAGGCAAGCTTTCTGAACAGTTCAATACACCCCCTGAGAATTTGGTTTCTGCACTTTCCTTTTCGCATATCAGGGAGTTGCTTACGATAGAAGACCCGTTGGTACGTTTTTTCTATGAAACGGAATGTATTCGGGGAACATGGAGTGTGCGTGAATTACGCCGTCAGATTGTTTCCAACCTTCACATTCGCATCGGACTGTCGGAGGATAAGATGAAAGCGATGATGCTTGCAGACAGCAAGGCAGAGCGACACACCCCGCTTTTGCAGATACGCGACCCCTATACGTTTGAGTTTCTCGGTCTCCAAGCCAAAGATGTCGTTACGGAAAGCGATATTGAAGAAGCCCTGCTCGGACACTTGCAGGAGTTCTTGCTGGAACTTGGGAAAGGCTTCTGTTTCGAGGCGCGTCAGAAACGCATCATCATAGACGGAGAATATTATTTTGCGGATCTCGTTTTCTACAACCGGTTGCTTCATTGCAATGTCATTGTGGAATTAAAAAATGACGAGTTCCGCCATGAACACATAGGACAGCTGAATGCCTATGTCAGCTATTATGCCGAGAATGAAATGCAGCCGGGCGACAATCCTCCGGTCGGTATTTTGCTTTGTACACACAAAGGAAAGAAGATGGTGGAATACGCCCTTGGCAGTATGGATAATCATCTTTTTGTTTCGACATACCAGTTACAGTTGCCAAACCGTCAGCAATTAGAACAGTTCTTGATGGACGAATGTCGGGAACAGTCCTCGGAAGTGTGAAAAATAGATAGGAAACACCGAAACGCCTGCAATAATCACGGAATCATTGCAGGCGTTTTGCTTCTTTCCATAACGGAAGCCGACTTTCTATTTCGCACCCCTTTTGTTCAGCACGTCCTTTATCATTTCTTTCACCTCTATTCCCACATTCACGAAATTCCGGTAAAGAATGCGTTCCCGTTCCTCCCTCGACTTAAACGTGTAGAACTTCGGCAGTGGTACATACACAGCTTCCTCCTTCTTGATTTCCTTCATGTCGAAATCCGTTTTGCAGAAGAACTTCGAGGTCTTGAACTCCTCCGATTCCTGTACGTTCATCGAACCTCCTATACCGGTTTTTGTTTGGATGAAGTCCCGTGCCGTCTGACCGCATATCCAGCCCGTCGGCATATCCGAGATTTTCGAGGCGGGTACGAGGCTGTCCATGTTTTCATTCAGGTTGATGGAAGTTTTGTCCCGGTCTATCGTGACACCCTTTTTGATTTGCACCACCTTGCCGAATATGTCGCTTGACAGCCATTCCAGCGTCTCCTTGGCACGGGCTGAACCGCTCACCACATTGCCCACCGTCGTGATGATTTTTTGCATACCCACCTTTCCGTAATCCGCTTCGAGCTGCGGCAGCTCTTGGAAACCGAGCGTCACGCTCACCTTGTTGCTTCGTGCCGTACCGATCAGGCGGTCTATCTTGTGGAAATAAAGTGTCGGCAGCTCGTCCACGATAATGCTCACGGGGATGTTCTTGCCCTGCCCGGTATTTACGCGGGTAACGAGACGGTTCAAAATAAGGGCGTTCAGTGCCCCGATAATGCTCTCCATCTCCGGGTCGTTCGCTATCAGCAGGTAACTCGGATTCTTCGGGTCGCTCACCTTCAGGTCGAAGTCGTCGCCGTCACGATGGAATATCCAGTAACTCTCTTTGGTCGCCAAGCGCGAGGTATAGACACGCAGCGTACCTATCATACCTTCCAGCTGCTCCATTGCCTTGTTTTTGAAAGCCGTCTGGAACGGACCGAGCAACGGGGCAACCTCGTTGTCGGTCTCCAGTACCTCGAAAATGGTTTGGTAACTCTCATTCAGGAACGACAGGATATGCGGCATGTCCGAGTATTTTCCCAGCCAGTAGGCAGGTTCAACGATTTCTCCGCCCTCTTTGTCCCGCACCACACCCGTTGGCTTCCAGAATTTCGTTTCAGGGTCTTGCCGTTTTTCTGCGTACAGTTTGTTTCCTTTGGCATCGTAAGGCTCGCGCTCGTAGTTCACGAAGAAGTAGATGCAGGCGGCGAGGAAGTTCACAGCCGAGGTCTGGAAGAACTGGTCGCTGCCACCGCCTCCCTCTTTCTTGCCTTTTTGCAGGCTCTCCAACAGCGTCTCCGCCGTCTCGCTGGCCGCAGCGAGGTTGTTGATGTATTTCGCCTGAATGGGATTTACCCGGCGGCTGTACTCCACGTCCACGAAATTAATCATGTTGAACTGGCAGCCTTGGGGCAGCTTGCCGAGTTTCTGGTTTTTCTTGTAGTGGTAGTACAGCTTCGTAGCCAGAGTCGGGAACTTATAGTCATAGACCACCATTGCGAATCCCTTGGCCGAGTGCTGCCGGATAAACGGCTCGATGATACTGAATGTCTTACCCGACCCCGGTGTTCCGACTACCCACGTTCCACGGAAACAGTTGGTTATGTTGGTCCAGCCTTTACGAAATTTGCCCTTGTAGTAATACCGCATAGGGATATTCACGCTGTACGGGGTCTCTATCAGTTCCTCGCACTGCTCGAAACTCTCGTTCTCGAAGTTGAAGCGGTCCTTCATCAGTCCCTCCTTGAGGAACTTGGAGATGTTGTCCAGTGCGACATGCACGAGGATAACCCCCACGAGGGAAGTTGTCATATAGAAGATAATATTCAGCGGCAGCGTATAAAGTCGTGCCTCCATCGGATAACCGAACAGCCATACGGACAGCACTAACAGAACAAAGCCGCTCACGAGCGGGTACAAGACCTGCCGCCGGGCGTTGAACTCCAAATGTTTCTTGGCTCTGGTGCCGATACATGTAATGCAGATTAGCAGCACCGTGGCGACCTTGCTGTACACGAGGTTCCCGTCGTTATAGATGGTCCACCGCTTGATACGTCCGTGAATGTCGCAGAGTATGCCGCCCCAGTGGTCCAGCATAGCCGGGTCGATGGCATACTCGAAAAACTCCATCAGTACGGAGACATATACCACCGCACGGAATATCCGGTAAAATCCCTGTAATTCCTTGCTCTCTTCCATTGCTATGTCAATTCTTTTTAATACCCCAGAGGACATGGATGTGAGGCCATTGCATACGGTTATCAGCGGTAAGCTGGCAGACATGGGAAACTGCATATAGAGGTTTAAGCCTTAAAGCGTCATATATTGCAGAAGCCCGTACTTCCGCTGTAAACTTCTCAAGGAAAATCCGGACGGCATCGTCAGAGCCACAAGTCATGAAATCAATGAAACCTTCAATCAATTCTTCATTGACATAGTAGAGCTGCCCTTGGAAAATATCATGGTAACGGCTGATACGGCCGTTCCATTCCGTCCGGATTTCTTCCCTGCGGTTCTTTGCGGAAGGAAACCTCTCGTAGCAGTCTATTCCATCATCGAGGAATATGTAATTACCGGAAACGTCCTCTTGCTTAGGACATTTGCATCTCAACAGATACCCGAAAGAATCCTTTGTCCGGATGTACTATATCCACATACTGTGGTGCTTGGAAATCTTTAATTCCGTTCATAATCATAAATTCAGTTGTTGATGGTTATAATGGGACGCACTTTATGCGCCTGCGTCTTGGGCGTTTCCTGCATGGCTCCGCTGGCTGTCGAGTAGAGCCATGCTTTGACTGTCTGCTGTCCTTCCACCTCCGTCGATGTCCAGTACCAGCACTCGTCGGCTTCGGTCGGAAGCGGGTCTCCGCCGCATTTCTCGATGACCGGATTGATAATGCCACGTGCCGCATACAGCAGGCGCATCTGAGCCACCGAGGGAACATAGGCGCTCTGCCCGTATTTCCACAGGGCAAAAACGGCTTCAGCCATCGGCGAGGCTGTCTCTTCTGTTTCATACAAGGCGAACGTGTTCTCATTCCCGTCGTATGCCGTGATGTCTGCTGACGTACCCTGCTCGACACCAAGGCTGTCGGCAAAAGCTTTCGGCGTCATGTCCCACAGATAGACGGCATAGCCGTTTCCTTCCGTTTCCCCGTCGGAGCCGATATGGAAGACGACGGCAATCGCCTGTTCCTTGGATTGTTCGTACTCACTGTACGGTATTACTGTCCCGTCCACACAGAGGACGTGTACGGGATATTTTGTTTCTTCGGATTCTTCTATATGTGCGTCGCAGGCAGCCAACGCCCCGGTTATGAGGAGAACCGGCACTACCTGGCACGTTTTTCTGATAATGTTCTGTTTCATCTTTCCCTTATTTTATAGGTAGTTTAATGCCGAGGGCAACCCCTGTACGCAGCACATCGGCCCCCTTTATCATTACGTCTCCCTTGACTTGCCAGTATAGCGTCCAGCCCGCCCGCAACACATAGTTGTGCTCGTAGCCGAAATGCAGTCCTGCAAGGAACTTCTTCGTGTCGCTTCCGCCCGAAGCCCCGATTCGGAGGCTTCCGTAATGGTTGCGTCCCCTCGTGACGCAGGGTTTGTAAGCCACGCCGAAGCTGTAGGTGCGGTAGTTCCGCCAGAAAGATTTCGGGCATACATGCTTGCAGGATTCGCACTCTGCCCATTGCAGGTAGCCGTTGGCAAAGAACTCCCACGCATGGCGGTAGTTCATCTCGTGTTCGTAGGCCAGCGTCACGTCCAGCCCGTTCTTGTACAGCAGCCCCGCACCGAGTGAAAGGCGGCCGCTGCCCCGTTGTGCATTCGCGCCGACGGCGAGGCACATGCAGGCAATCGTCAGGATAATCGTCTTTCTCATTGTCATTCCTCCTCCAGCAATGCCGTGCTGAACGAATCGGCTGACAGCACGTCCTCATAGTCGATATTCAGGCTGATGTTACGCCCGCTGATTTGTTTCTCCGTCATCTCGATGGTCAGCACCTTGTCGTTCGGGAACGTCATTTTCTTGACCACGACCACATTCCGGTAGCCGTGCCGGAACGTCTTGCCCGCCTCCAGCACCAGTGCCGGGGTCAGTTCGATGACCTGTGCGTTGGTCGCCTTGGTCAGTTTCTTGTCCGCCAGCTTCACCCGTATCTCGTCAATGTCGAAGCGGATGTTCGTCCGGTTCTCTATTGAGAAGTCGATGAAGAAATACTCACCCACGGAGTAGATGTTGTTCAGCCGCATGGTCATGCGATGTGCCTTGGTGGCGACGTTGCGGATCTTCGCGGGCGAGTTCCAGATACGCCGGGCGAAGCGTGTCATATCCACGGTGGACATCGAGACCGCCGGGTTGTGTAGGCGTTTCGTTCCTGCAACTGGATTTCCTTGTCAGTTACCGCCTCCCGCACCCGTGTGGTGTAGAGCAGTGCATACTGCGTGCGGTAGCGTTCCGTTACGATAGTCACGATGGCCAGCACCTCGCCGTCCTCGTGTCCGCCCTCTTTCGGTTTCAGGCGGACGATATTGTCTATCGGTTGGTCGCCGACAACCTTATCTGTGGAGATGTCCACGAAGCGTACCGGTTCCGAGGCCGTGATGACCGTCGTTACCTGTTCATTTACCGTAAGTTGTTCCATCTCCTCGTAGGTTCGTTGTGCCTGTACATTCGGCGTTCCCAGCAGCCCTGCCGCCAGAAGAAATGCCGTTACGATTCCTTTTTTGTCCATGTCATTGATTTATTGATTTTGTTTTTCTTCCCTTATCTCTTTTTCCTCTTGTACCTTGTTCCTGCATTCCAGTTCCTCCCGAATCCGTCGCTCGGCAATCTCGCAGTACGCCTGTTCGATTTCAAATCCGATGTAGTGCCGTCCCGTGCGGATAGCGGCCACGGCGGTTGTGCCTGACCCGATACAGTTATCCAGTACAACATCGCCTTCGTCGGTGTAGGTCCGTATCAGGTACTCCATCAACGCCACGGGCTTTTGTGTCGGGTGGTAGAACGCGCCTTTCTTGTGTTCCTTCGGCATGAAGATGACCGAGGTCGGATATTTGTCATCGGCTATGCGTACCGGTGAGAGTTTCATCGTTCCGTAACAACGGTTGGTAAATCCCTCCGTTTTACGCCTCCCGTGATTTCTCCGTTCCGGAGGACACGGTGTCATCTGCGGATGATAGGCCGGCTGTTTTTTATAGAATACCAGAATATCCTCGTGCTGCCGGAGCGGCATACGTTTGGCATTGAGATGTCCCGTCACCCGATCTTTCTGCCACACGAGGTTGTACCGCCATAGCCGGGGTTGCGACAGCATGAGCCATGCGGAGAAAAGCCCCTGTCCGAACAGGATAATGGGGCTGTCCGGCTTGGTAATCCGCCGGTATTGCTCCCACAAGGCTGCGAACGGTATCTGGCGGTCCCAGTTCACCGACGGATTGCTGCGATTTAACACCCCGTAAGGCAGGTCGGCGATTATGGCGTCCACGCTACCATCCGCTATCTGTTTCATGCCCTCCATGCAGTCCATAAGGTAAATGCGATCCGTCTCTATCATATTGCGTCTGTTTTCAGTTCTACAATTTGTCGGGCGCTCATCCAGGTACAGCGTTCCGTCCGGGTTTTCCGGATTTCACACTCCCAGAGGGTATTCTTCTCCACATGTTTGAAATTGACCGCACCGTCTCTCGGCCCGTAAAAACCGGTATGCTTCTGGAAGGCGAATAAGGCAATCCTCCGCCCGTCTTCTGCCTGAAAGTTGCATATCAGGGCGAATCGTACCCCTTTGTGCCACCATTCGGTACTTACGAGCTTCCCAACGAATGTTTCGGGCTTATCGGGAGCGATGTAGTCCTCGTAATAGAAGCCGTCCGTTCCCTTATGAAGTTTTGATATGTCTGATTCCATTGTCACTGCCCTTTTAGTTCCTGTTTTCCCGTCCGTTCACCAGATACACAAACGTCCCGTATTTCAGCTTCACCTTGTTTTTCTTGATAGCCTTGCTGATGGCGTTACTCGTTTTCTGGTAGGCATTGTTCACCGCCTGCATACCCCATTGGGCGAGGCTGTTACCGTATCCGCTGGTATTCATGTTCATGCTGCCCGACATGGCACTGCTCGCCACGTCCTTGCTTGTCTCGCGGAATTGGCTGATGGGTACGTAAAGTCCTTCCAGCCCGTCCGTATCGTAGATTGACAAGCTGACCTTGACCAGTTCGTCCTCCACCAATATGCTGTTGATGCTTCCTTTTACACGTCCGGAAGAGAAACCGCTGACTGTGGCATACAAGTAAGTACCACGCCTGACCACGCTCTCGTTGATCTCGATGTCGTCCAGCAGGCGCAGCCGCACACGCGAGCCGTCCACGGCCTTGATGTTTTCGTCGATGATCGCCTTGATAAGTTTCGGTTCCCGTGCATCTTTCGCCAGTGTGTTGAAGTAGTCCGAGGTCGTCTTTACCTTCTTCACCACTTCGCTTGCCTTGTCCGTCTCCGCAGGAGCTTTGACCGAACGGCTTTCCTCGTCGATGGTTCCCTTGGTCTGCGTCATCGTGTCCGGCGGAGCCGCCGTTGCGGTGCTGTCCGTTTCGGACGGCATGACCTCCCGTTGTCCTCTCAACCTCGCTTCGGCGAGTGCTTTTTCCAGTTCTGCGAGAGCTTCCTGCTCCCGCCTCTTGGCATCGGCCGCTTCCGCTGCCAGATCTTTCTCCTTTTCCTGCCGGTCAAGCAGGGCGATATCCTCTTCGGTGTATTGCGATTCATATTCCTCTTGGTTATCGTCCGGTTCGTCCCGCTCGATGTTGTCCACAGCGGAATAATCTTGTATCTTGCCCCATGATTTGGCCATGTTCTCATACTTGCTGCCGATACCGTCGCCGCCCTTGATTTGGGCGTCCGGCAATTCGGGATTCAGGAACTCGGTCGTCTGGAGTGTCTTGTCCTGTACCTCGGCCTTCTCGGTATGGAACAGGTCGAAAATGAAGTACGACGTGCCGAGAAGGGGGATATAGAGGATAGCCGGAAGCATATACTTCGGCTGCCTGAAATTGATTCTCTTGAAGATATTGTTCATTGTTTCCCTTTAATTGAGTTGCACATACTTGCTTATAGTTCTCTCAAACGGCATATTCAGAAACCTGCCGCTCTATTCCGGCCTTTCTGTACTGCTTTCCTTCGTATCGAATCTTCGTACATGCGGTGCGGAAAGCATCTTATGCCGTTCCCGGAGCACGGAATCCTGCATCTCCGTGGCCGTTCGGCGGACTGGATGATGGCAGTACACCACCGTCAGGCGGTAAATATTCCATGTCAGCCCGCAGATGGCGAAGCCAAACACGATGACGAGAAACAGCGTCCGGTGCATGTTGGCGAAGCCCTGCACCTTGGCCGCAGCCTTGTCGATGCGTGTTGCCTTGGCGAAACGCCGCCCGGCGTCTATGTCACGCTCGTAGCGCTCCTTGTATTTCGGGTCGTTCCTGTCCGGCATTTTCTCGCCGAACAGCATACGTCTGAATCCTTTGATATTCATAGGGCTGGTAGAGTTAATAGTTGCTTTTTCGTCTTTTGCTCGATGTCCTTGTTCAGCAGCGTGCGCCAGTTCACGATGAGCAGCCCGTGCGGGTTGTTCTCCGTCCGGGGTACACGCTTGAGCTGTCCCGCCGTAACCAGTTCGCGCATCAGGATATTGCTGCGCCGTTCGATACGTTGCCTCCCGTAGTAGGTAAATTCCATCTTCTCCTTATTGAAGGAGATACTGTCGCCCTCGGATTATACCTTGTGCCGGAACAGACACCGATTGACAAGCAACAGAATGCCCACGCCATGCAAGTGGCAGGGAAAATTAAGGCAGAACGGATTTTAGCCTTGCAGAACCACGGTGTGCGCCAGTGGAACAAGGTCAAGCGGTCGTGCATTACCCTTATTGATTTTCTGAAGGAGTACGAACAGGAGAAATTCGGTTTCTCTGCATCCACTTTGAAAGGCAGACGGGATTTGCGGCTCAAAGTCGAAACCTATCTAAACGAAACGTGCCAGCCCGATATTGTGCTTGCCAATGTGGATGCTGACTTTTGCCGTGGCTTCATCGCTTTTCTGCGCTATGCGAAAAACAGCGTGCGCAAGGACGGCAGCACCATCAGCAACGGGGCGGCACACCACCATCAAGCCGTGTTGAACGGGGCTTTGAACAAGGCTGTCCGAGAGGGCATATTGGCTTCCAATCCTTTGAAATCCTTGGCCTCGAAAGAGAAATACCAGCCCTCGGAAAGCATCAGGGAATATCTGACATTGAAAGAATTGAAAGCGGCGATGGCCGCTCCATGCCCCCGTGAGGATGTGAAAAGGGCATTTCTGTTCTCCTGCTTTACCGGGCTTCGGTTGAGCGATGTGCGCTCCTTGACATGGGGTAAAATTATAAAGGCACCGGACGGGCATACCTTATATATAAGGGTAAGGATGCAAAAAACACAGAAGTTGTTGAACGTGCCTCTGTCAAAGGAGGCTTTGGATTGCCTTTACCAAAAAGATGATGCCGACGAGCCTATTTTCATGCTTCCGGCAGGAGCTTCCAACATCGAAAGGAACTTGACGAAGTGGATGCAGAATGCAAAGATAACCAAGCACATAACCTACCATTGCAGCCGCCATTCATTCGCCACGATGATGCTTACGCTTGGTGCAGACATCTACACAACATCCAAGCTGCTCGGCCATGCCAACGTGAACACGACATCCATTTACGCCAAAATAGTTGACCAGAAGAAGATAGAAACGGTCGGACTTGTAGATAACTTCTTTTCAAGATAACAGCAAACAGAGGGAAAAAGATGAAAATAACGATACGCACACGGACGCTTCAGACGGGAAGTCGCTCGATATACCTTGACTTCTACGATAAGGGAAAGCGATGGAATGAATATCTTAATCTGTTCCTCATACCGGATGATGAGCCGGACGCGAAAAGGCTAAATGAGGCTGCTATGGCAAAGGCCAACGCCATAAAGTCCAAGCGTATGCTCGGCATAGAGGAGGAAACGGGAACAAACGACGACGAACAATCGGAACTCCCCAAGCGTGTGTTTGCTGACTGGCTTACCGACCATATAGAGGGGATTAGACGCAATCCGGCTTATGCCGCATCCACATACCGTAACTACCGTTCAACCGTAAATGTGATAAAGGCGTATTTGCAGCACCTGCACAGGCCACGGTTGCTGATGGCGAAAATAGACAAGGGCTTTGTCCTCGGCTTTATTGACTTCATAGAGCATAACTACCGTAATACCAAATCGCCAGACAATCCAAAGGAAATGTCGCCCCATACGCTGCATCTCTACCAGTCCACGTTGGTGCGTATGCTCAATGCGGCTGTAAAAGAGGGCGTATTGGATAGAAATCCGTTCTACTCGTTGGAGCGGAAAGACCGAATCGGCAAGCAACAGGCTGAAAAAGAATATCTGACCAAAGAAGAACTGAAAGCATTTGCCGAAGCTCCCACCGTCAATGAAACAACCAAACGGGCTTTCCTGTTCTGCTGCTTCACCGGGTTGCGGTACAGTGATGTGAGCGTATTGACATGGCGTGACATCAGGCAGGGAGATAACGGCTGGATGGTGTCGGTAAAGGCTATGCAAAAGACAGGTAAACAGGTGGTAATACCTCTGAACCAATCAGCGATAAGTCTGCTGCCGGACAGAAACGGATGCAAACCGAGCCAAAAGGTATTTGACATGACTTGCCTTAGTGCCTGCGACCGTTGTCTAAAAAAGATGGCTGCTGCCGCAAAGGTGGCAAAGAATATCAGCTTTCACACAAGCCGCCATACATTCGCAGTCTTGACATTGGCCGCAGGGGGAGATATTTATACGGTGGGCAAGTTGCTCGGACATACGAGCATTAACTCAACGCAGGTTTATGCCGATGTAGTAATGGAAACAAAGGTTGAAGCAATCAGCCGGATTTCAAGCTATTTTTCCCAATAATGCGATAGGTGTTAATGGATTTGTATTGCCCGAAACGGTAAAAAATCACACACTGTTTTGTTGTGTAATATAGAATCGTGTTATACAAACATAAGTATATTCAATGAAAATATCGCTAATTTGTTTGCCCGATTCCCTTCTGTGGATATTGTGGCGATGGGATTTTGCAAAGATTGGCAAGATGAGCTATTGTGGCATATTTCCTAACGACGATATGGGATTTTTGAATACCTGATTTCTGTATTAGCTCTCAAAGTCTCTTTAATAAATCGTGTGATACTTATTATATCATATCCATCTTTAATGCATGGACCGATTGTTATTGATGTTATTGCTTAGGTCAGTTTACAAGGAACTACACGCAGACCGTGAAACGGGCTGCTGACAACAAACGGCGGTATGCTCCCGGAGAGGGCAGCATACCGCCTGTTTTGTTGTCCGGGGTTTCCAAAGGGGGTGCCCCCTTTGGCACACGACTTTGCTTGCAAAGTGTAGTGTGTTATACCTGCTGGCGTGGCTGACGGGGGAAACGGGGTGCGGTGCTTCTTGCGCCCCGTTTGCTCCGGCAGGAAAACAGGCTGAATTTTTGCGAATGGGAATGAGCAAAAAATCGGCCTGTTTTCAGAGAACGGCGGCAGGTATATGAAAGCCCCCGTCCCTCGTCCTACGCTCCGACTTGTGGACAAAGTGTCCCGAAGTTGTGGCCACACTCCCGGAAAAGTAGCAGGACAGCGGGCAACCGTCAAGGCTGAAATGAACGGGGTTACACCCGGCCTTGACCTCCGCCCGCTGTCCCGCTGGATGGGTGGACAAGGCGGCCAATCCCTCAAAGTGCTTGTCCGCGCTCTTTCTGATTTTGAGGTATTCAGTTTTTCAAAATTGAATAATCAAAATAAATTTTTTCGATTGAAAAAATTTTATTTGTTATCATCTTCAATGCCATATTTTTTCTTTTGCCGAATCACATAATTACTGATTTTTTCATCATATAGTGGATACTGGTAATCCAACTGGCATGCCACTTCTGACGAAACCTCCCGGAACAATGCCATACATTGTTCAAAGGATTCCCACATATGGGGATAGGAATCCATATTATAAGTGGACATAAGTCGTTCCCACAATTCCTCTGGGACATATTGCTTCATAAATTTATAGTTTTTTCCCAAACTGAAATGAAATCCCTGTTTGATACCAATCAGCCAGGAAATCATGCGAAGCAATTCTTTTCGTACTATATCATTCATATGGTCAATAGCAAAAAGAATTTCTTTGCGGCATAAGCCCTTTACTACATATGTTGTAGTATTCCAAAATTCATTACAGCAATCGTCAAACATTCTTTGAGTAGGCTTCTGCAAGTGGTAGTCTATATCCGTTGGTATTGGCGGCTTTACGATACGGTTGTCTTTATCCAACAGTAACTTTACCAGTTTATCCCATGTAAAATACTCGTCTATCAGTTCCAGCGGCAGCAAAGTTAAATCTATCTTAACATCATCAGTAAACAGCATTAAATATGAAAATCCCTTTTCTACAGCTGGAAATAATTCCATATCTTCCGGCTTTTGCAGAATCAACCTTTCACCAAATATATCTAGCCATTTATCATCACTTGTGAAGCTGTCCATATCCGTAACAAAAAAAGTAATATCAAAATCCTGAAAATCATCAGGCGGAATATTTGTATTTGTTCTAGATCCTTCCAAAGTAACCATGCGAATGCGTTTGTCTGTTTTTGCAAAATTCAAAACAATATCATAAACTTCCTTTTCTGATCTCATTTTTATCTCCTCCAATTACTGAAATAGGTGTGAAGCCATTTTAGGGCTTTCCCGCCTTGATTACCCTTTAGCAAAGACGGGCGGGGCTGTCAACGGCGGCGCATGAAATGCGCCGTTCATCTTGACCGTTGACTGGCTCGGCTGGCTTTGCTATTTTTATCGAATTGCATATTGGTAAATTGCATTGATATGTACTTGGGTTGTATTCACGATTGGCACATTAACATCTTCGGGCTTTATGGCAAGTGGCAGCTCCGTACAGGCGAGAATGAGTGCATCTACATTTTCTTTTTCAATGTATTTATTTGCCAGTGCAATCATTTTCTCTTTATCACTAGGAATTACTATGCCATTCTCTAAATTGGGGTATATCAGTTTTCCTAATAGAGATATTATTTTTTCGCTATCGCCTTTACAAGTAACATCATCGGGCGGCGAAGTTCATCTTCCATACCCGGAATATCCATCATCTCTTTAGGCGGTTCTGCTTCCTCTACAACTTTAAGCTCAAACCCATTGTTCAGCAATCCCATTATAATCTGTGTAAGTGTGTGATGTTGTTTTACTACATCACATCCTAAAAAATGTGTATTTCGTTCTCCTGTTATAAAGTAATTATCAATCGCCCAATATTGCGGTTTCCCATCATCTGTATAAATCCAATCCTGCCCAACTCCTGCGGTAAAAACAGGGTGTTCGATATTAAAAAGAAAAATTCCACCTGGTTTTAATGTCCTATACACTTTTTGAAATATTTCCACTATGTCCTCTATATAGTGCAGAGCTAAATTAGATATAACACAATCCCATTCATTTTCTGGATAGTCATATTCCTCTAATCCGCTAATACGATATTCAATTTGATTTCCTGAATTGCGCTTTTGGGCTTCCTCAATCATTTTATATATGAATCAACATCACAAAGTATATCAAGTTCTTTAAGTTGCTCGTTGTCCAATGGTGTATTGTGCTCTTGAGCATATATACTAACTGTTTTTTTCAGGGCATCAGTAAATAGTTCTCGCTCTGTTTCGTCGTTCAAATATTTAATATGTGTTGCCCACATATTCAGATACCGAACTTGAGTGTCTTTATCGCTAATAATTGATTTCTCTAACATATTGTAGAGAGTTTCGATTGATGTGTAATGATATAACTTATCCATAATATATAATTTCGAAGTAAAGATATATAATATTCTTCATTTCAACGAAGTAGTCATTAGATTTTTAGTATTGGCAATGTATTTACTATATCCACCGTCTGACAAGAGAGGATAATGACAGACAGCAGGAGGTCGAGGATATAACGAGGTTGCTCGTGTTCTCTTGACCAGTCGTTAGGGTCATTCTTGATTTGGGAGGCTTTGTCGATGGTGACGGCATAACGTTCCATTATCCATTCAATTGCGGACTTACCATTGATGATGTAATCGTAGGCTTTGAGCGGAATGTTCTCAATGGTGATATGACCGTTGTAAATGATGCGTGTCTTGTCAGCAACGAGTTTCCCGTTCTCGTCACGGACTTTGGCGAACTTCATCTTATCCACGGCAAAGTATTGATAGGTTTCATTCGTCCATTCGCTTTGCCAAATGTCGATGTCACCATATACTTTGACCTTGCAAAACAAATAGGCATCCATTGGCATAGCTGCAAAGAACTGATAATCTCCGTCTTGTCCGGTAGTTTGCACGTTGATGCCCTGCTCGTAGTTCAGGTGCAGGTCGGCAAGCTCCTTTCCAGCTTTATAAAAGGCCATGAAGTCCTGCACATTATCTACAATGGGGATGCGTGGCAATGATTTTTTCAAGTCATCGGCGAACCGCTCACGGTATTGCTTAGAATGAAGCAGTCCATAGACATAGTAGAAGATGTGTTCTTTGGTGATGGTTCGTGAACCTCCGAAACGGCTGCGGACTTCTTTCAAAATCCAGTCGGTTATGCCATCGCGACGGATATAACGGTTTGTTTCCGCATCATCGAAAAGAGAGGCCTGTGGATTCTTGTTTTGTTCATACCAATATAAGGGAAAACATTGACTATTAAATAGTAGCTGATAATCAGATAATGTGTTTGAAATGAAGCACGAAAAAATCTTGTCGCCAATTCCTTTAACACAAATGATGAGATTATCTGATTGAAATGCAGTAGCTTGGATTCCAGGACGCTCCACTAAATCCTTTCCGTAGTATAAATTTTGCTTACAAAAAGGACGGTACATGCCTTGTTTCACATCTTCTGGAATATATATAGTTTCTTGAAATTTTGATGCTTTTAGACGTAATCCTGCAGTCCAGCTAATTGTTGTTGGGTCATTAGTTATTTCATCCAAAGGATGTTGAATTTCTGAATTGTAATTCCAAACAAGTCTTTTAATATTATCAGCTAATCCGAATGAAGAATAATTATAAGCCCAACTATCTCTACCGGTAGCGATATTTGGTCCATTTACAATAAATAGTGATTGAGAATTTTTGTTCAACTTTTTATCAGGAGCCAAAGGAATTAGGCTATCAAACAGTCCATCTCGTTGATTTATCCAGTCTGCCTTTTCATTAGGAGAGATAATCTGCCAATTCAACTTCTGCGAAGAAATAGAACGGAAATCCTTTACCATTTTGAGCTTTTGCTCACGAGTAAGGTAATCGCCTATGTCGTGGTAGTGGATAACAGCCTTCTGTCCTTTTTTTGCCGGATTCTTGACAAGGAAAGTGATTGCAATGGGAGTACGAGAACCACTACCAAAGATTTTACCGCCCTCCTTGCGTGACAATTCACCTGATGTGCGCTGGTTTCCACGCAGATTCAGCACGTAAATGGAAGTAAATTCTTCCTCAAGGCATCTACGCATACCATCTTGGCCAGCACCATCCAACCATGCCCCATTGCTTATAAAAGCTACAATGCCGCCTTCCTCTTTAGGAATACGGTCGGATGCCCAACGAAAAGCCTTAACATAAGTATCATAAAGAGATTTTGTAAGATTGGCAGAGCTTTCAGCCGCGTATGTTTCAGACACACGATTGTCAAGATACGGATATGACAAATTCTGCGCATTGTCATTAGCCGACCTTTGTCCGATGGAATACGGTGGATTCCCAACAATCACCCTCACGTGCGTGGCCATCTGCTTCTTCACCCGTTTGGAATTGTCTTGGAAAAATTCCGTGAAAAGCTCGTTGTGCTTCTTCTCCGCCAGTTGGAAAGTGTCCGTCAGGCAGATGCCGCTGTACGGCAGATAGGTTTTACGACGGGTAATGTCATGGAATACCGCCTCAATGTTCACGTCGGCGATATAATAGGCCAATAGCACGATTTCGTTACAATGGATTTCATTCAGGTACTTGCGCTCCATGTCCTCCGGACGGATAAGGCCGGACTGCAACAGCCGTGTGATAAATGTGCCTGTTCCCACAAACGGGTCGAGGATATGCACGTTCTGTGCCGTCAGCGAGGTGTCGAACTCCGCCTTGAGTATGTCATTCACGGAATGGATGATGAAGTCCACACACTCCACGGGCGTATAGACAATGCCCAGCTTCTCCACGGTGAGCGGAAACGCGCCTTTGAAGAATTTTTCGTAGAGGTTCTTTATGATGGTCTGCTTGCCCTCCAGATTGTCAATGCCGCCGACATTCGTCCTCACCGACTGATAGAACTTCTCCAGCACTTCGGTATCTTTCTCGAAAGCCTGCTCCTGCAAAAGGTCTATCATGCGCTGCATGGAACGGCTCACGGCATTGTTGTTCACAAACTGGTAGTCGGCAAACAACGCATCGAACACCGGACGGGTGATAATGTGCTGTGCCAGCATCTCGATGGCCTGTGCCGCGTCCACGGACGGGTTAAGGTCTCGCTGCAATCCCTTGAGGTATTCGTTGAACGCCTTTTTGTGTACGCCGGACTGGATGAGCTTGGATATGCGCTCGATGAACTTGTGCGCGATAAGTCCGATTTCCTTTGCCCAGTTCTCCCAATAGAGGCGGTCGCCGCACTTCTCCACGAGCTTGGCATACATACCGTCCTGCAATTCGCCGAAACGAAGTTCCAACTGCCGGGCGATTTCCGCGTTCTCCATCTGCCGCGCTTCTTCCTCTCCCTCTCCCTCCTGAAAGCCCAACCCCGGCCTGCCGATGGTGACGGACGGCGTGTAAGACTGCTTGTTGGGTTTCTGCTTGTTGAGCGCAATCTTGTTCACCATCGCATTGAAACGGTCATCGTGGGAGCGCAGCGCGTTCAGGATTTCCCAGACCACATCGAAGGTCTTGCTGTTGTCGAGTGCTTCCTCCGCAGAAACATCGGACGGCACGACAATAGGGATGATGATGTACCCGTACTTCTTCTCGTCGGGCAGTCCCTTGTGGAAAGTGCGCATCACGCGGCCTACCGACTGCACCACATCCACCTGCGAGTTACGGGCAGAAAGGAACAGCACGGCATCAAGCGACGGCACATCCACGCCCTCGGACAGACAGCGCACGTTGGTCACCACGCGGCACTCGCGGTCATTGTCCGGCTCGTCCGCCAGCCATTGCAGGATCCCGTTGCGCTCCTGCGAGTTCATCGAGCCGTCTATGTGCTTTGCTGTTATCGAAACGGTATGCGAAAGGCTCTCCGCATCCAGATTCTCGTCGTACTTCTCTGATATTTGTGGCAGCACGGAAGCCACATATTTGGAAGCGATGCCCACCCTGCTTGCGCTCCTGTCAATGGATGAACAGAACGCCACGGCTCGGCGCATCATGTGCGGGTCGGCATCCCATGTGCGGTGGTCGTCGCCCTGTATCATCTTGGACAGTCCGTTGATTACGCCGATGAGCTTGGAAGTGTCGTCAAAGTTCAGTTCGGTGGTCGTGTCGGTGACATCGTGCCTGATATTTTCCGGTACATCGTCCTCACCGACGGTAAGGACAAGCACCTTGTAGTCGGTCAGCAGCCCGTTCTGTACGGCGTAGGAGAAATTCACACGGTAGAACTCCTCCCCGTACAGAGCCTTGTCATCCATCGAACAGAGGATGCAGTCCTTTTCCGAAGCCTTTATCTTGGCCGATTCACCGTAAAGCCGTGGCGTGGCGGTCATGTAAAGCCGTTTACGGCCTTGCACGTTGTCATCGGAGTGTATCTTGGTGAAGTTGCTCTCGTCCTTATCCGACAGCTTCACGCCCGTGGTGCGGTGGGCTTCGTCGCAGATGATGAAGTCGAACACGCCATACTCTCCGTCTGTTTCGGAAAGTATCTCCTGCTGTGCCGCTGAAACGGCATCAATGGACTGGTAAGTAGAGAACACAACCACCAATCCGTCATGGTTGCGGTATTTCTTCAACTGTGAGGCAATGGACTTCGGATTGGTGGATGCTGGCACGGCAAGGTCAACTACACTGTCATCCATATCATCGTATTTATTCTGAATCTTTCGCGAAGCCTTGGAATCAGAACAGATGCAGACGGCCTTGATGGGTTTCTTCGCGTCTGCCGACCATGCGTTGAGTGACTGCCCCAACAAGGCGATGGACGGAACCATGAACAGCACCAGTCCTTTGCCGTCCAACAACTGTTCGTTGATGAGCAGCGAGGTGTAGGTCTTGCCCGTACCGCAGGCCATGATGAGCTTGCCACGGTTGTTATTCTCTGTGATATAGTGCGTGTATGCCTTGGATATGGCATTCAACTGGTGCTTGCGCGGTTTTTTGCCCTCCACGAGTGCGGAAGTTCCCGTAAGGCCATCCATCAGCTTTTGCCAGTCCACGCAGGAAGAGTTCAGGTCAATCAGCCCAACCCGTGAAAAAGGCGGGTCTTGGTGCCGTATGGCTTCCTCGGCGTTGCTTCCCCAATGGTTGGTGGTGGAAATCCATATCCGTTTGGCAAACCGGGTGGTCTGGAAAGTGACCTCATTGGTGAACGTGCGGCTGGAGGTGGCGAGGAACGAATCCACGGCGGGCTTGTCTATCACGGCATCCTCCGCATAGCACTTGCACTGGATAGCCCAATAGTCGCCCATCTCGGTTTTGGCCACGAGGTCGATGCCCGTGTCCGTGCCTCCGAAGTCCTTGCGCCCCGGAAAATCCTCCCACAGCCACACCTTTTCAAGCTCGTTATAGCGTGGGTCTGTCAACAGCCATGAGCGCATCAGTCGCTCGAACTTTGTACCCTTTTCCTTTTCGGTAAACGATTCGGTACGGAATTTATGCAGTATGTCCTTGAAATTCATCTCTTGATAAGAGATATATCTTGGAGATACAAATGCTGTGAATCAACAAGTTAACAGGTTCCCAAAATCGGTTTTACTAAACAAAACCGTACCAAATATCCTTTATATCCCATTATAAATGAGGCAAAAGTGCGGAATTTGCAATATTATGCGTATCTTTGCAAGATCAACTGTAACTCTTATCAAGAGATTACGGTTTTTGCTAAACAGATTCCATCGAAGTCTTGCGGTTACAAGTCTTTTAAGATAAGGCTGTTAGCCTTGTCCACTACGTTTGTATCAAGCGATGCAAGGTAGATGCGCGTGGTTTCCTCCGAATCGTGCCCCATTCCCTCGCTGATGACCGAAAGCGGTATGTTCTTGCTCTTGGCAATGCTTGCCCAGCAATGCCTCGCGCAGTGCATGGTCAGCGGCATATTCAATCCGGCTAAACGGGCGACCTCTTTCAACGCCACGTTAATACGGCTGATGGCATTGCGGTACTGCGTCCGCTCGTCTGCGCATGGGTTGGTGATTATCGGCAGCAGGTATTGGGTGGTGGAACAACCGTCGTATTTGGAGATGATGTCCTCCATGCACTTCTCCCATTTGATGGTCAGTTGCTGCCCCGTCTTTCTTCTGCGATATATGATGACACCGTTCTTCAAGTCCGATTTCTTCAAATAGGCCATGTCAATGAACGACATTCCACGGGTATAGAATGAAAAGAGGAACATATCCCGTGCATAGTCCAGATGCGGTTTCAAGGTCAGGTCGAGTTCCTTGATGCGCTTTATCGCTTTCAATGGGAGGGCACGTTTCACTGTCTTGCTGATACCCGTGTAAACATGCTTGAACGGATATTTCTGTTCCGTCAGTTCCTTTTCCACGGCACGGTTATAGACGGCGCGGAGTATGCGCATATAAAAGGAAATGCTGTTGGGGCAGATTCCTTTGCTTTTAAGCCATGCCTCATAGAGCATCATGGTGTCGCTGTCTATCTCGCACAGAAGAATGTCCTGCCCATCACGGAACTTCATAAAACTGGCTAAGGCTGCGGTGTAGGTTTCCGACGTGCGTACTTTGCCAAGCTGCTTCAACTGCCCGATAACTCCTTGCATGAAACCGAACAGCGATTGCCCATCCATCTGTCCGTTAAACTTCTCTATGATATTATCTGCGGAGTATTTTCCGCCTTGCCTGTCGCATTGTGCGATGATAGCCCGCAACCGCCGGATGTCCCAGCCGATATGTTCCGCAACGCTGTGGAGATACCGTTTTCTGTTCTCGCTGGTTTCAGGCATGATTCGGACGGACGATGCTTCTTTGTCCCATTCCGTATCAAACACGCGGAAGTCCGTTCCGATTTGGCGGACTGTTCGCTTGTGGATTACCTGATAGTAGATGCTGCCCTCCTTGCCGTTTGTAGCGGAAGGACGATATTTTACCTTGATGGATGCCATTCACTTTATTTTTATTGTTTGGATTCGTTTTCATTTCTCACTTTTTTAAGCTGCCTGTTGAATACGGCCAGCGTGGAATCCTTACCGACCGTTTCCACCAGTTTCTCGTATGCACCGACGGTCACTGCCAGTTCAGGGTATAGCTCGTTGAGCATGAATGTGGTCACTTGGTACTTGTCAGCAACCGTTCTCAACCGCTTGTTTTCCTCCCGGTATTCATGCCATCGCACCCAACTGGCGGCAAACAAGGCAAAGAATACGAGTGTACTAACGATGCCAGCCCATGCGTAAGGATTCTTGTACCAGCCATCGGGTACTTTGTCCCATAGCCGCCGAATTCCGCTTGTAACTTTGTAAAAGTGGATAGCTTGACAAAGTTTCCGTGTGAAGCCTTGCTTTTGCTGTGCCTTTTGTGAAACCTGTTTGTCTTTCTCCACATGGTCAGTAAGCACTTCCAATATCTTATAGAGTAAATCCTTGGTAGTGGGGATGCCACGCTCGCGCATATTCTTGTCGTTGGCATCGGTGTATTCCTGCAAGCTCACAATCATTTCACCGCCCAATGACTTCTTGTATGCCTCGATGGTTTCCTTGCTCCTGAAAATGCCGTTGATGTTCTCCGGCGTGCTGCCGCCAAAGAAACGTATGACTGGCTCCAGCTTCACCGCAAGCCTTTTCACTGCCTCGTCCTTGTCCGAAGCGTCCTTTGCGGCCAGTATCTTCTTGATTTCCTCGATGTCCTCTGCCAATGCCCCGATAAGGTCGGATATATTCTGTAAGTTGTCCTTCATCTTCTCATCTTTCTTGGTTTGTACTTGTTCTTTTCCTTGTCGTTCTCGCCCCAGCCGCTTTCATTTCCTCCACCGCCACCGCCGGATGAAACCTTGGCTTGGTGAGGTTGGACGCACAACTCAATGAGTGCGTTGATGCCCACTTGGACTATGCCTGTATTCGCATCGGCATCGGCGAAAGTTCCGTTGTCGGATGCTTCCGCATGGCTCTCGGTAGAATAGGCTTTATCCGCCTGTTCAAATGGATGCTCCGGTCTATATAAGGTTTCTGTCCGGTTTATTCCATTTTCAGCATGGTATAGATTGTTCCTCCATTCCAAGCCCTCGGCGATGCGGCCTCCCAACTGCTTGTCCAGCCTATAAAAGCCCATGCTGCGGTCTATCCGCGAGCCGCTGAATGAAATGCCGTCTTTGGTAAATGACACGCCAACGACATTCCCGTTGCGTCTGTCAAACTTGAAGTTCAACCCGATGCCCTGCTTGGCCAGCCTGTCGCACAATTCCGACCAACTGTTACAATGGGGCAAAGTCGCTTTGACGGCATCATGGATTTGGTATTTCACCTTGTCCTTGCCGCGCAGACGGTCACGCTTCACGTTTACCTTGCCTTTGGAGAAATGCAGTCCGTATTCCCTTGTGAGAGCCTTGCACACCGCCACGTTGCGTATGGCATCGTTCCGGTCGCTGATGGTGTTCCCGTCATTGTCCACCCTGTTGGCCACGATGTGCAAGTGCTGGTGTTCCCTGTCGGTGTGGCGGCATACAATGTATTGGGTGTTCACAATGCCCATGCGCTTCATGTAATCACGTGCTATTTCTGCCATCAGAGCGTCCGTCAGCTTGGGCGTGTCCTCGTGGGCGAAGTCCAGCGAGATGTGGTACACCGGATTTTTCAGCTTGCGCCCCGGCTTGTCATCAGCCTGCCCCTGCATACTCGCTGCTATGGTTGCATTATTGTCAAGCCTCACGTCCTTGCTGTCTATGAGCCGCGCTTTCTTCGGGTTGTTCACGTAGTTCACCAGCTTGGCGAAGCTTGCCCGTTTCTTCAAGTCGCCCATCATATTCCCGCGATGATTTTGTTGAACTCGTCCAGCAGGGCAGTGATTTTTTCTTTGGTTCTTGGAAAGCCCTGTTGATGTGCCAACTTCGCCAACTGGTTCAGGTTGTTGCAACCACCCTCCAGCATCCTTATCTGCTGCCTGTCCTCCTGTGTCCGTGCTGCCACGACCTTGCCATGAAGCAATAGTTCACGCAAGAAATGCGACGGCTTCTTGCCTGCATCGGCAATCCGTTTCATGACCGTTTTCCACTCGGCCAGCGTGAGCCGTGTGGATATGGTCTTGGTCCGCGCCTTGCCCTTTATGGCTTTGGGGCGGCCTCCTTTATGATTGGTGTCTTGTTCTGTCATCCGCTTTCTATTGTCTGTTATAAATGGGTCGGCGTTTTTAGGGCTGCAATCCGGTCTTGCCGTTATCCGCATGGTCGGGTCGCCGCTGGTGGCGTGGTTTTCGTGGACGAAAACATTAACTTGCCAGCTCTAAAAAACGTCCCTGTAAATACTTCATTCCTTGTCTTGTTTTCCACATCTGTATAAAAGGTATTGCCGTCTGAAATATCCCTGTTTGCATTGATTACCAAAATGAATTATAGTCATAGCATTGTTCCCCTGCATCATCGGTCGGGAGTTGTTCTGTTCCCTTTTTCCCTGTTATCGCATTGGCAAAGTTCTCTGCATCTGCTGATGTATTGAACACATAACCACCATTTCCGTAATCACTCCAGTAACCATTGAGTTCCCTTGCTTTCGGGTTGAATTTCCGTTCTCCGGCAGCTTCATATTCATTGGAGAAACGCACGGCAAATATCTCCGCACCGCTTCTTGAATGCGTCCTTTGTTCGATGATGTAAGGTGGATTTTGTTGTTCCGATTCGATGCCATTGCCAGATATGGATGTGCTTGCTTGTAAGTCATCTGTTCCACTTACAGCATCGGATTGTACAACTTCGTTTTCGGGAGCTGGTTCGTCAGGAGAGCTGCTGCAATCTTTGGCCTTATGCCCGCTTTTTCGTTTGGGAGCATCCTTTGGCACTACGGAATCATTGAGCCATGATTTAATCTCCGTGCGCATGAAGTAGAGCTTGTTGCCTTGCTTGCGGTAAGGTATGCGATGCTCGGAAGTCATGGCATAGATGGTGGAAACGGATTTGCACAGCATCGCCGATACATCCTCTACTGTCATTATCTCCGACAAAGGCTGTGCGGTGTTTGCCGACATCAGTTTCTCTACCATTTCGGTAAGCGTGTCGATTTTGGAGTGGAGTTCTGCCACGGCACGGGGCAGATTGTCAAAAGACATATGCAATGGTTCGTTGTCTGTCATATCAAAGAATTATTTAATGTAGGGAAAATCAATCCGCACGAGCGAGTTTGCGCATGATGGCCTGTGCTTCCTCCGAAACCTGCGCTTGTGATGCGACCGGGTTCTGCCGCAGCCATTTCAGAAGCTCTGATTTCTCAAAATACACCATCTTGTTGTTCGGTTTGAAATAAGGGATGACTTGGTTATGGGTCATCTTGTAGAGTGAGCTTTTGGATATGCCGAGGAACATTGCCGCTTCTTCCAAGTTCAGCACTTCCTTTGAGGCATACACCACGCTCTTAACCTTTTCAACCTCCTGTTTAAGCCCATCCACCATCTTTCGGAGCAAGGCGGTTTCGTTTGGGTTCTGCTCTGTTTTACACATAGTCTTTATCTGTTTAATTGTTGTTCTTAGCTGTTGCCATCCGCTTGTGTTTCTTTAGGTTGGCAAGTGCAAAGTTAAAGCGAAAAGGATATGAAAACAATACCTCAATTTGATATTAACTAACTGTATAACAGTGATTTATATGGCAAATATCCTGCTAAAATGCCAATTCAAAAAATGTCGCTTTTCCACGTCGAGTGTACAAGTCATACAGCGGCAAAATTCCATTGGCAACATTCACTTTTAACCTTGCATACAGGTTTTTATAACAGTAGAAATTTGCTAACTTTGCCACGACCTTGAATATCGGAGTGTACAAGCATTTTTTTGTCGGTTGCAGTGGCTAATGTGACAGTCCAAATGCCAACCCAAAAACATCTGACGGAAAATGAAGATTTAACATTCATACTTGCAAGTCTGATTTTTAACATTCGATTACAATAGTGTTAAATACGAGGGAAATAGTTTTTCGGATTTTTGTTGCACATTTGTTACGCGAGCAATTTTATAAAACTTATATGATTGATAATCAATAAGATACAAGCGAATAAAAACCTCCGAAGTAGAGCATCGCTCCGTAGAAATGAACTGTCAAATAACGGGTTAGCCACTTCGCCCACGCTCCTTCCCATTTGGGCAGCAACGAAAATGCCCATTGTATTGGACCGAATATAGTGAGCGGCCAGCGCCATGCACATCTGCAATATCCACCAAAATGGACCTTGCGAGCCGGTAAAGGTCGCGTCGGTCAGAAACTCGTTGGTCTGAAAAATCACGTCGTCGATCTCCTCTTCCAAGAGGTCGATACCGAAATCCGAAAGAATATTTCCGTCTGCCATAGGTTGTATGTTTTTAGTTCTTTCTGTTTACCGTCTCGTCTCCGTCTCCCGTATCAGTTTCGCCGCCCGATTGCGCCCCTCGCACGGCGGAACGCGATTCGTTCCACCGGCCCATCGCCTCGCGGACGATACCGCCCTTGTCCAGTCTCCGGTCGGCGGTTGCATTCAGCAGCCCGTTCGCAACCGTGGCGTTCTGTCTTCGGGCAAGGTAGCCGACCAGAATCTCGTTCTGCCGTACCACGTCCTCGTAGATTCGCAGGTACTCTTTCTTCCGTTGTGCGTTGGGCATGTAGGCGTCCTTCGTAGCGTCAATGGCACACTGGTACACATGATAGTATTCCGTCCACCGCTCCTTGTCGTCCGTCGTGCCCCCGGCAAGGAGAATCCGGTCTATGTTGCGCTGAAGCCGTTCCATTTGAGCGTTTATCTTATCGCCCTCGGCCAGCCACGCGAGGTCAATCTGCCGGTCGGCTACATTCAGTGCCTCGATTTCGGCCCGCTTGACCAGTGCCGAGTCGATGGCTTCCGCCTCGTCTGTCTGGTTGTACAGGTTCACACCCGCCAGCGTGCGGAACGACAGTTTGTTCTTGCTTGCCGCCGACTTCTTGTACTTGTTGTGCAGCAGCGTGTAATAAAGTTCGGGCGACAGAGCGCCCGTACCGGTTTCCATAACCGTAATCTGGTTCTGTTTCGGCGAGTCATGGTTGTAAGTAACCGACTGCGCCTTGACACCGCTCGTTGCAACTGCTGCAACCGCCATGAGTAAGAGAGTTCTGTTCATATTAATTTCCGGTTATTCATTATTTTACAGTTATTTATATCGTATAGTCATACTTTTTTTGAGCTTCCTTTACTGTCATAAATATTGGTATTCATTCCTGACTCGTTTCTCTCCTTGCGAGAAATATGTCTCGTCTTTTTCAATGCAAATACATTTTCTATGCGTATAGATACAGGCAATTGCGGTGCTCATGCTCCCCGAAGCAAAATCAAGGACAGTATCTCCTTCCTTTGTGTATGTTCTTATCAGATACTGCAATAATGCAATCGGCTTTTGGTTGACATGAATCGTTTTGCCTTCCGATTCCGCTGTTTTGAAGTATATCACACTTCGTGGATATCTTGTCCCTTTGTTTTCATTTCTGAATGTAGGATTGGGGACATTGTTTATTCCTGTCCAATTGCTTCCTCTCTTCGTGCGGTTCCCGTAAGGCTCGCCTTCCTCCATGATGGGATAATAAGGGGTTCTGCCTTTGCCAAAGACACTTATTAGCTCATGTGCTTTTAGAGGTTGTTTTTTAGCGAGAAGAAAATTGCTTGCTTTTGACTTTTCCCAAACCCAGTCATATTTAAATTCCTCTAAATTACCGCAGCGTAGAAGGCTGCTGAACGGTTCGCTGCCAAATAAGACCGTAGGTGCATTTTCTTTCCTGACTCTCCTGATCTCTTTCCACATTTCCGGGAATGGTATTATTTTATCCCACTGTGAAGCTGTAATTCCAAAAGGGGGATCGCATAAAACCAAATCAATGCTTGATTCCGGAAGAAAAGGCATCACTTCAAGACAGTCGGCTTTATATAACGTAATGTCTTTTGCAAAAACAATCTTTTCCATTGCATCAATCTGAATGTCTCTTTATCCCTTGGTATAATCCCAATAGGCTTGTTTGTACTAAAAATTCTTCTCTGTTTTTATTTCCCGATGTCGATGGCATGGAAGTCAAACTCCAACCTGTAGATAGTCTGTCTTCTTTCCCTTTCATCGTTCATTAATAATCCAGCCGTCCCGCTTTGCTCCATCGTCCGAAAGCTCCGTCGATAATCTCCTTGACCTTGGGACGGTAAATCTTCGCTTTCCAGTAACCGATGCGCACCTGTATGTACCGCCATGTCTCGATATACGCCCGGTTCAGGTGTCGCTCGATGTCGTCCAGCGACGTGTTCACCGCTTCCAGTACCAGCAGCAGGTCGGAGGTCGAGCAGGCCGCTGCCCCTGTGGCATACAGCACGAGGTCACTCACCGACTTGTAGAGCTGTTTCCCGTCATCGGCGATGTCCCGTATTGCCTTTCTCGTTGATGGCCAGTATCACGGCATCGCCGGGGTCGATGCGCCCCCGTTTCACGATTCTCTCGTTGAAGTCCTCCAGCAGTCTCTTGTAATCGCCGATACGGTCGCTGACCGCCGTATAAGTGCTTTTCACGTTCAGTACCGTCCGCAAGGACTGGTACATCACGTCGATGACATCGAAGGCACGGGTGTAGCGATCCAAGTCCACATTCAGTTCCTTGTACTCGCCGATCTCCTTGCGGCTGTACTCGTGCAGCAGCTTGTTGCTGTATTCCAGCGTACTGCGGGCCAGCAGCAGGCTCCGTTGCTTCTTGTGGTCGTTGATGTAGGCTTCCACTGACACGATGTCGAAGGTCCATTGCGCCTTGGCGATGCCGGGCAGGAGAACCAGCAGCACGACTGTCATCAGCAGGGCACGTTTCATGGCCGCACCTCCTTTCCGCTGCCTTTGCCGTTTCCGTTCCGCAGGTTTCGCGCATTCTCCACCCAACGTTCGTGGCATTCCTCCACGAGCGTCAGCCTGCGTCCCTCGTCCATATCCAATTCGGGCAGCACGTCCTTCAGCACGTCGATGATGCTCCGCTTATAGTGCATCATCTTTTCCAGCGACACGAGGTCTGCATATATTTTTGTAATCCGGGAATCCACTTCCCGTGCGATTTCGAGCCGGTCGCTCGACCACAGCAGATGGTACACCTCCCCGTAGGAGTCTCTTCCAATGGCGGGGTACGGGCATATTCCGTCGTGATCTTGCACGAAGGATGCTCTCGTGCAATCTCCGCAATACGGTCGTTCACCAGTTTCGTCTTCTCCGCGTCCGACAGGTTCGGGTCGAGCGTCAGCACGTCGGCCACATACGTGTCGGTGTATTCCGTGGTCAGTTCCCAACTGATCTGCACGATGGCACGGTGTATCTTGATACCGAGGAAATATTTCGGTTTGCGGGCTATCGAGACCGTCGCCTTGAACGTGATGACCCCGTTGATGTTCGGCATGGTCGCCTTACGGACATAGGTGTAGCCGTTCCACGCCCCGCCGTCCTGCCACGTGAGGCTGTAAGCCGTCTTGCAGTCCTGCATGATGGCCGGTATGCGGTAATAGTCGTCTGTTGCCACATCGTTATCGCCCGCCGCCTCGGTTTTCGCGTCGGTGTATTCCCGTTGTTTCTTCTGCCATTCGGACAGCTCGCTTTTCAGGCGGTCTATCTGTGCCTTGTTCGCGTTGTACTGCTGCCGGTACACCGCCGCATCTTCCACGCTTGCCTCGGCGATTTTTTTCAGCAGGTCGGCATTCTCGCTCTCCAACGCGTTGATTTGCGACTGGATGGCGGCTACCTGATTCTCTGCCTCCTGCAGCATGGCGTCCAGCTCGGACAAGTCCAGTTCGTTCTCCGTAACCGTGGTCTGCATGGCACACTCCTTCGAATGGGCGTTCAGGGATTTGCCGCACGTTCGGCACTTGTACTGCGTCGTGCCCTGACCGAGCGTAGCCCCGTCCGAACAGGTTACACTGATGGTCACGCTCTCGCAGCCTTGCAATTTCGCGGCGTCCGTCGCCTGATAATAGTTCCGCGCGTCAGAAGCTATATAATAGGTATAACCTTCCTCGTTGTCGTTGAACTCCGAGAGTCGGGCGTTAAGCCCGGCTTTGAATGTGTTCAGGTCCATCGAGTAGGAATCGAACACCTCTTCATAGACGACCTCTTCCCGGTTCCAGCTTTTCTTCACATGGATTTCGTAGGCGTAGGCCTTCTTCGTCTGTTTGCCGCCCCGGCTGATGATATAGCCGTTCTGCCAGTAGTTGATACTATAGGTATAGCCGTCATTCTGGTTGTTGAGCTGCTGTACCCGGCTTCTCGACCAACCGGCGTACCGTTCCGAATTGGCGAGCGCCTGCTCCCGTTGCGAGGCATTGGGATAAAAGTCGGGATCGGTTGTCTCGAAACGCGTCCATTCGCCGCCGTTCAGTATGCTGTTATCGTCCGTCGGCGGGTAGTAGTCGCACAAGGCGATACTCCCTTGCTCGCGCCTTGCGATATACCACCGTTGCGTGTAGTAGTTTCCTGCCGTCTCGTCCAGATAGTCCGTCATCCAGGAGGTAAGGTCGTAGTTGCTGAAATCGAACAGTCCCGCCACGTTGTCCTCACCGCCCACCATTTCAATCAGCAGGCCGCCGAGGTCATGCTCCGCCTGCTCGAAGAGCGCACCGTAATGGTCATACA